>ERZ831979.223-NODE-223-length-68887-cov-7.411684_pt1 | contig 68887 bp, 97 predicted proteins | sample MGYA00519952_ERZ831979 | MGnify/ENA primary metagenome ERZ831979 (study PRJEB31850, sample SAMEA3708723) | human gut metagenome | biome: human gut; feature: human-associated habitat; material: faeces | place: China | collected 2014 ...
ACCTTAACCACAGCCTCCTTTCTCTACTTCTACTATCGTCCTTACTGGACGCACAATCCCGGTATGGCTCATGCCGGGGGTGTCATACGTTCCCTTGAAGAAAACCAGATCACCGGGTTTCGCTTCTGCTTCGGAAATGTGCTGACACTTGTTCCATAGGCCGTTGGCAGTGGTACGGCCAACATCGTAGCCGTTCTGATTGTAGACCCAGCAGACGTAGCCGGAGCAGTCAAAGCCCGTTTCCGGGGTGGAACCGCCCCAAACGTAGGGTGTGCCAACGTATTTCTTTGCTTCCTCGTAGATGGCCGCAAACTCGCTGTCAGTCAGTGCTTCCGCAGGAACGGTATAGTCGATGCCGGGTGTGCCGGAGCCATCTGAGCCACCGGGCGGCAATCCACCGTTGAACAGGTATGGCCGACCACCCAGCGTATCCTGAAAAATCTCGTACCGCTTCCACTGATCTTCGGTCAGTTCTTCGCGGATAACGACCTCCAGACCTTTGTTTTCCAGCTTGGTGTGAAAAATCTTGTATTCATACGGCACTTGCGTAGGAACCGGGATTCCAGCCGGACTGATGACCCACACGGTTTTGTACCGTATCTGCACCTCCACCCATGTCGTTAGCTTATATTGCTTTTTGAAGATTTCCTTCAGCTTGCCCTGCACCTCTGACCGGGTGTAATCATCATACAGGGTAGTCAGGAAAGATGTGAGCTGCCATGGGTCATGCTCGATGGGGTCAAGATGGTATTGATACTCGTTGTAGCCCGGATGGTCTTGCGGAGTGCGCTTGATTTTCTTGTCCAGTTCCTTTTCCAGCTTCTTGTAGTCCTGCTCTGCACCGCGAATATCTCTGTCCTCGGCGGTGTAGATGGTCTGCCCGGACACCTGTGTGCCGCCCGAAAAGAGGATACCGCAGGAGGAAAAGCCCGACATGACCATAAGAATGAGCAAAACAAAAACGCCCACGATCACCAGAACGTGCGCGTTGCTTTTCGCCGCAGTCATAAGGCCGTTTACTGCCGTGCTGACTACACTTTTGCCCTTGTCCACCACTTGCTCTACGCCAGACCGTGCCGCAGATGCACTGCTGGATGCAGCCTTTTTGCCGCCAGCAGTCTGCGCCGCTGTGCCGCCTGACCGGGCAGCAGCATAGTAGTTCTTGTGGATTTCCTGCCGCTGTTTCCATCGGGAGAGCCAGTTGGAAGCCCCCTCGCTGGTGCCGGATGCACCTGCATTTTGTGCCGCAGTTGCTTCCTGTGCGGCAGATTTTGTGGTGCAAGTTTTCTTCTTGCCCTGCATCTTGGCTTTCTTTTTCAGCTTCCGGGCATAGCGGCTTTTGGAAATGTCCCTGACATTCCCGGCAGTTTTTTCGCCCTCGCTTAGAGCCTGCACACCGACATTATCTCCCTCGTACTGGTCGATTTCCCGATGCGCCGCAGACCGGGCGGCATGAGCAGTGAACATCTCGCGTTTCTGCGCCTTGCTCAAACGGCTCAGTTCGTCCGTGGTCAGTTCTGCTTTGCCAAAACGCAAGTGCTGGGCTTTCTCTGCGGCCTTGTCTGCATCAAGTTTCAGTTTTTTCTTTTTGGGCGTGGACTGTTCGACCCTCGCTTTCTTCGGGGGAGAACGGGTTTTCTTTGCAGAAGAATCATCTTTGAAGTTCAGCTTTGGATTGCTCATTTCTGCGCACCCTCCGACACTTCACCCAATTTGGTGGTCATAATGCGGTAGAGTTCAAGGTCAGTCGGGAAACGGTCAACAAAGGGCAGAATGACATTGCCGAAGAACAGCAACCCTTCGCCCTCGCCGGAGTGGGTCACATAGGAAAGCTGATGGGGCGAGATGTTCAACTGCTTTGCCAAAATCTGACGGTCGCCAGCGGCCTGATTGAGCATGATAATCATGTCCGAGTTTTCAAAAATATTCTCGACTTCACGCGAAGAAAGCAGGTCTTTGACATTCTGCGTTAATCCAGTCGGGATGCCGCCCCACTTGCGAAAACGCTTCCAAATCTCCACGGAATAAGCCGCAGTCTGTTCTTCTTTTAAGAGGAGGTGCATCTCATCCATATAATATCGGGTGGACTTTCCGCTGCTGCGGTTGGCAGTGACACGCCCCCAGACCTGATCCTGCACGATGAGCATACCGAGCTTCTTCATCTGCTTGCCCAGTTCCTTGATGTCATAGCAGACAATTCGGTTATTGACGTTCACGTTGGTGCGGTGGTTGAACAGGTTCAGACTGCCCTTGACGTAGATTTCCAGAGCCGTGGCAACATGATGGGCTTCTTTTTCATCCTGCTGGAGCAGGGCATTGTACAAATCCTCAAGGATCGGCATATTCTCCGGGCAGGGATCAGCGAAATATTTGCGGTAGATCAAATGGACACAACGGTCAATGACCGTCTTTTCCACCGGGAGCAGACCTTCCTTGCCGCCGACCACCAGTTCACACAAGGAAAGAATAAAGTCTGCTTTCAGGGACAGCGGGTTATCTTCCTCTGAATAGTTGGCGTTAATGTCCATCGGGTTGATGAACTGGGTGCTGTTGGGCGAGATTTTGATAACCTGACCTTTCAGCCGATTCACCAGCGGGGAGTATTCGCCTTCGGGGTCGTTCACAATAATATCATCGTCTGTCACGAGAAATGCGTTGGCGATTTCACGTTTTGCCGAGAAACTTTTGCCGGAGCCGGGAGTGCCGAGGATAAGGCCATTCGGATTTTTTAGCTTTTTTCTGTCCACCATGATGAGGTTGTTGGAAAGCGCGTTCAGGCCGTAATACAGGCTTTCCTTGCTAGACTGATAAAGCTCCTGTGTGGTGAACGGAATGAAAATGGCCGTGCTGCTGGTAGTCAGGCCGCGCTGAATCTCGATCTGGCAGTCAGCCAGCGGCAGAGAAGACATAAGACCCTGCTCCTGCTGGTAGTCCAGTCTGCACAGATTGCAGTTATGCTTTTGCGCAATAGAACTGGCCTGAAAGATGTTGTTTTCCAGTTCCTGCTCCGTGCGCCCGGTGTTCAGAACGAGGAATGTCACCAAAAACATTCGCTCGTTCTGCGACTGCAATTCCTTTAACAAGGCTTTGGCATCCCTGCCGTAAGTTTTCAAATCTGACGGAAGAATGTCAATATCATACCCGGAACGGATGGCCTTTTTCTGTTCCTCAATGGTGCTGCGGTCAAGTTCGGTGATCGTGCGCTTGACTGTTTTAATGGCACGGTTCTGGTCTACCGACTGGATGTGCATGGTGACAATCTGGCTGGAATCCATGTCCAGAAAATCTTTCAGAAGTTGGTCGCTGATGTCAGAGGCCGTGATACTCAGGAAGCTGGCGGCGCAGTAGATGCCACCCATTTGGAAAGTGCGGCTGTTCTTAAACGCAAAAACTGTGGGTGCAATGGCATCTTTGACGGAAAGGCCGCTTTTCACAAGGTCTTTCCAGTCAAAATGAAATTTGCTGGAACCGTCCATGTTGAACATATCGTGCATGAGTTTGAGCCGCTCGGCACCGTTCAGCGGCTTGGCCTGCACACCCAGCCTGTGAAAGTTGTTCAAAAGGTCGTTCTGGATGTGGTCGAGCCGTGCCTTGACCTGCCGCATACTCTCACCCTCAACGCCAAAGGTGATAAATTTGGTCTTGGTCAGACCATTATTGCCCTTGGCAAGCTGCTGGCGCAGCATTTGAGAATACTCGGCGCGAACATCATCAAAGCCATCCCGCTGGTAAGGGATGCGGATGCTCTTCTCAAACTCTGTGCTGTCCGTTGCCATGTTCACAAAGGACAGTTCAAACTTGATGCTGGAATCGAAGAAGTTCAGAAAACTGCACCATTCCTCGAAAATCGCAGTCTTGTCCTCCTGCTGGGCAAGCTGGTAATTGATGTCCTGATACTGGATGGTACGGGTGTAGTAGTTCGGTTTCACCCGGCAGGTGCCATCCTCGAACATCCGCTGCATGGGGATGGACTGCTGCGCTGTCCGGGGAACAGCGGGCTTCGGCGGCTTTTTCTTGCCGCCCTTATCGGTCTTTTTCCAAAACGGCATGGGTCACGCCTCCTTTCATGAGCAGTGCATAGTAGTTGTTGGTCTGATACGGTCGAATCTTCGGACGCAGAAATCGCGCCTGAACATAGTGCGACAGCACCTTTTCCAAAGACTGTCCGTTTTTCTCGTACATACCGAGAAAGAACGCCGGGAGCATAACAGCCATCATGCCGAGGGTGGCGGCAGTATTGCCACCAGAATCCCGGAGAACGAAAAACAGCGGCACTCCAATCAGTGCCGCCGTTCCGAAGCAGATGAGCTGTCGCTTTGTCAGGTTGAAAGCTACTTTTGACTTCACCTTGGTCAAGTCGCGGGGAACGGAAATATATGCGGCCAAAATTCACACCCCCTTTTAATGTGCGCCCAGCACACTTTTTGTGACCGAGCTGGTTTTGAACAAGCTGAAGCAGAGCAGGACGGTATAGCCGACAATGCTCCAGATGGAGCCGATGGCATCGCCGGAAATCGCCACGTTCTGTATCAGCACGGCATAGATGGCAACACAAATCAAAATCAGGAATCCCTGAAATCCCAGCGCGAACAGGCATTTCAGATAGTTCTGTCCCATGTGCGATTGTTCATGGTTTCCCCATGTGGCCATGGGAATCGGCGCAAGGCTCACCATGCAGTAGATCTCGATTATGCGCCCGTACACGATAACAAAAATGACGATTGAAAGTATCCTCATGGTGATGCCAATGAAGAACGATTGCAGGAAAAGCCCGAACAGCGGGCCGACATCCATTTGCATCAGACTGGCTTCCAGCATGGACAGGCCAATCTCGTTGACACGGGTATTTCCTGCAATGATGCCGCTGGAATCGGACACGACTTTCTGCGTCAGGTCGAACACCGCCATCACAATATCGAATGTGTTGGAGATGAACCAAACCGACACTGCTGTTTTGAAGATCCAGCGCATAATGAGCGCAGGCTCGAACTGCGCCATGTTATTGTGCTGGGTTATCATCTCGATCAGCTCGTAACAGGCGATAAAGGTCAGGATGATGCCCGCGATAGGCAGAACCACATTCCGGGAAAGCGATTCGATCATCGCAAAAACACGCGGTTCAAAGGCCGATGGGCGTGTGCCGACCTGCTGTGCAATGTCACCGACCTGTTCATTTACGGCATCAAACAGCCCGGACAAATTTGACATGATGCCCGCCGTTAGGATGCCCTTTATCCAGTCGGCTATGGCTTTGAGAACGGTTTCCATTCAGCAGTCACCGTCCTTTAGGTGAAGTGATTGATAAGGGTCTTGAGAAGGTTCAGAACAAAAATAATGTGGGTCAGAAGCTGCATAATAGCACCGCCTTTCGTTGATGGGTGGATAAAACAAAAGCACGATTTTGGCAGACACTGTTCAAAAAACTGCAAACCGCAGCAGGTTGGCGTGGTGAAAAATCGTGCTATGGAAACAAAAAAGCCGACTGCTTTTGGCAATCGGCATAGAAAAATAATTCAGTTAAGCAAGCATCTTGCCCTCCAGATAGGAGCAGCGCAGATAATCGGGGTTGGTATAATAGACATTGGAATTGAAGTCGGAAATCTCATCTGTGATGAACGAAGAGAAAACATCAATGATCGCCTGTGCTGCATCATCGTTCTTCATGGTGGACAGCACCAATCCCTGATACAGCATCCCGATGGAAGTTGCGGAAGGAACTTCGTAGCGGCACTCGGCTACGGTATCAAAATTACCGTCCGGGATGTTAAACCAATCAATCAGTTCTTCCGAAACCTGTTCAAAGGAAAGGCAGTGGTTTACCTCGGCATCATAAATTTGACGCTCAATGTCCTTTTTGGAAAAGCAACGAATCACATCCTGCCGATGGTTCTTTGTTTTGCGGGCAATGTATTCGATCAGGCTGCATACATAAAAAATATCATTCATCTGTTTTTCCGTCATGGATGTGTTCACTCCTCTCGAATGTTAAACAGCGCAGAGCATTGGCTGTATGAAAACTGATCTGATGTGTCGGGTGTTTGAATTTTGCCAATGCCCAAAATGCTTCGCGGCTGATTTGACCAGAAGTAAAGCCGTTGACGTAATCCCAAATCGTATCGTCAGACATTGGCCCCTCTACAATATCGTAGGGATGGGTTTCGCCTGCGCGACATTTTGCAATAAAATCCAGCCATTCATCCGACATTTCCGGGAAGCGCAGAATCTTCAGCTCAGGATTCTCTACATAGCGGTAAATGTTCACAATACCATATGCGGAGCGGCGGTCTGCCCAGCGGTAGGCTTGCTGATAATTGTTCGTGCAATAGAATCCCCATGAAAAGTCTTTTGTATACCGTGTGATACGGATTTCAGGATAGACAACTTCCTCTTTGCTACCGTGATACAGTAAAATCTCGCGCATCTGCTTCACCTTCTATAGATAAGATGGTGACTATGGTGCTTCTTATTATAATATGTACCGGGCGGCAACCGCCGCCCGCTGTTCTTAACCGAACAGGCCGCTCAGCAGAGGAATGAGGGTAATGCCGACCAACGCCACGCCGCCGCCAGCCATGAGTTGTTTCATGCCCTGACTTTTGCTGCCCGGATTGTCGTTACCGTAGCCTTCCAGCAGATTGATCGCCCCCCAAACGCCGAGGCCAGCACCCAGAGCGACAACCAGAGTCTGAAGAACTTCGATAGCACTGTTGAAGAATTCCATAGTCTTTTCTCCTTTATTATAAAGCGTTTTTGGTCATTTGTACACACCTGAAATCCCATCATTTTATGCCGCATAGCCGCAGCAGAGTTGATTTTCTGGTGTACCTGTCAGACCGATGGTAAAAATAGCCACCTACCCAATCAGATAGGCGGAAGTGAATCAGCGTCCACCACGATGAACTCATCACCGGGGTGGATTTTTGTTTTTCGGTTCAGATATTTTTCAATATCAAACGTGTTCTTGGGGTTGTAATCAGAGGTCAGCTTGTAGTTCGGATGCTGGGTCAGGTCGTACTTGTCCGAAAGAAAAGGCCGCACACCGCGCAGCTGCAAAATGCACTTGCCACCATCCAGCACAGCAATCTCATCTCGACTTAATAATTCGTGACCCAATTTGGAGTAATTTGTGCCGTAAGATGGTGAGTTTCCGCGCGTGTCCGATGTGTTGAACGCATCAATCGTTTCTTTGCCCAGCATTTCAGACAGGTCTTTCAACGTACCGGGTTCCGAACCGCCGAGGAAAATCTGACTGTCCATATTGCCGATGATGGTATCGGCATTGTCCTTGTAGATAGCCTTTAGCTGGCTTTTTGCCTGTAAAACAAGGCAAGCCGAAATCTCACGGCTGCGGATGGTCGCCACCAGTTTTTCCAGATTGGGAATCTGTCCGATGTTGGCGCACTCGTCAATCAGACAGCGCACATGAATAGGCAGCTTGCCGCCGTACACATCGTCCGCTTTGTCGCACAAGAGGTTAAAAAGCTGGGTGTAGACCATGCTAATGAGGAAGTTAAAAGTGCTGTCTGTGTCCGACATGATGAGAAACAGAACCGTTTTCTTGTCGCCCAGTGTGTCCAGTTGCAGTTCGTCATACATCGTTAAATCGCGCAGTTCTTGAATATCAAAAGGTGCGAGCCGTGCGCCGCAGGAAATGAGGATGCTCTTTGCTGTCTTACCAGCAGCTAATTTATAGAGCTTGTACTGGCGCACGGCAAAGGAATTGGGCTTTTTCTTGCCTAAATCCTCAAAGAGCAGGTCAACCGGGTTTTGGTATTCTTCATCGTCCTCCAACACTTGCATGGTGTTCAGCATTTCGAGCAAGGTCGCAAAGTTTTGTTCTTCGACAGGAGCTTCATAATGCAGATATGCGATAAGCGCAGTGAGCAAAAGTCGTTCGCTTTTCTCCCAGAATGGATCGCCGCCGCTGCCTTCACCTTTCGTGTTGGTCATAAGGGTCGTGACCAACTTGAGAATATCCTTTTCGCTGTGGACGTAGCTGAACGGATTGTAGTGCATCGACTTCTTGAAGTTGATGGTGTTCAGGATTTTCACCTTATAGCCGTTTTTCAGCATGGCCTGCCCACATTCAAGCACGATTGTACCTTTCGGATCAGTTACGACATAGGAGGAGTGGCACTGTAAAAGGTTTGGTTTTAGCCAGAAGCGCGTCTTACCGCTGCCGGAGCCGCCGACCACCAGCACGTTTTTGTTTCGGGCATTCTTGGGGTCGGGTGGACAATTGCTCATCATCAACCGTTCTGTTTTGGTTAAAATGATGTTGTCGGCAAACTTGGGAGACATGAACGGTTCAATGTCCTTGGCATTGCCCCATCGGGCAGAGCCGTACTCCATGCCGTGCCTGTACTTCTTTGCATTTTTGCTCCGCAAATATACGGCAAGCCGTAGTCCTGCGCCGCAGGAAAAGCCAATAAGCAAATCTAGCGGATGCAGACTGGGCAGCGGGTTCACAAATGTCACCGGGAAAGTTCCCATCATCGCCATGATTTTATCGCCCAACTCTTTGCCCTCGGCAAGCCGCCATGCTTCACCAAGGTTCGTTGCCACCAGCCCCAGCAGGATATAGGGCAGATACAGCGCAATCAGCTTCGTCAGCTTTTTCGTGGTCATAAGCCGCGTTCCTCCTGCTTGTGCCGGACTTTGCCGGGAAGTTCCGCTGCGGCCTGCACCAGTTCGTGCAGCTTTTCCAGCACGGAGGGACGCTTGGTTTTGCTCAGCAGGGATGCCGAATATTCTTTGAAAGCGGCATTGAACGCTTCCACATCCGGGGCTTTGAAAAAGACCAGATACCGGGGCGGCACTTCGGAACTGTCCTTACGGATGGCGTAGTCGATGCCGTACTTTTTGGCGTACCGCTCAAAGCCCTTAATGTTGGTTTTGTCGATTTCCACGCTGGAAACACCCCGGTTCTGCCGCAGAAGCATACGGACACTCTGCTTGCCGCTGGATTTATCGGCCAGTAATTTTGACTGATACTGCTGAAGTGCCGTTCGTCCAGCGTTCAGAATTGTCCGGGCGGTCAGCTTCGTGGTGGACACCACGATGTTGAATGTTTTCTGCTCGACTTCTTCTTGCAATTTCACCACCATCCCTTGCCGCCTGCATCAGCGCAGCCACGAAGAAGCCGCAGAGTGCGCCGAACTCAAAAAATGCGAAACCGATGAAAAAATTCAGCATAACACACCTCAGACGATGCAAATGCAGGGCAGCTTCTGATCGTCTGCCATGAGTGTAACGCTGTGGCTCGCCAGAAACTTCTGGAAACGGTACACGTCATCAATGGTAAGCGAAATGAAGTTCCCGTCCATGTTGGTGCGTACCAGAATGACCGGGCCAGTCAGGTAACGCTTGCCCGCCATCTTCAGAACCTGTGCCGGATTGTAGCAGAGCAGCAGAGAAGTGTCGGGAAGATGGATGCTGGCATCGCTTTCATCGAAGCAGGGCAGAATGTCAGAGGCTTCATCCAGAGTAATAACCGTCAGTTCCATATCCGGCGCAATGGCGGCAAAGTAGACTTCACCGGGCTTCTTGCCACCTGCCAGAATGGTGCAGATGCGCATATCAATGGTGATCTCCTCGGAACGAATCATACAAGTAGCGGTGTTGTTCATAGGCTTTTTCCTCCATGTTTGCAAAAGAAAAAGACCCAAAGTGGGTCTTGCGTTTTATCTGATCGTCAGCGTTCAGCTTCATGCTTGCGCTTTTTCATGCGCTGGTCGAGCATCTTGAGAATTGAATTTTCGATTTGTTCTGACGAATAGTTGCTCGGAAAATATTTTTTGATAGAATCGCTCCTGAATACAACTTTTTCGGTTTTACTTTCTTCCAAAAGCCCAATGATTTTTTCTTCCATCTCTCTCGGAGTAGAGCTTTCGGGAAAATATTTCCGCAGGGTATCGTTTTTGATAACAACTTTGTCCAATTCGTCCTTTTTCGGTTCACCCATCACGGCAAAGGCAACGTCATACGAGAAATGACCTTCCTGCGCCAGCTTTTTGAGCCGTTGCGCCTGTGAAAGCGATGGGGCGTTTTGCGTGTCAGCCATAGCTTCAAGAAAATCTCGCTGCTGGCTTTCATCAAGATAAGAGAGTTCCACCGCAGGGTTAAATGAGATTTTCTTTTCGTCTACCATGTCCAGCAGTTCCGGGATAAGATTGGTTAAGCGGATAAAACGGTGTACTTGGTTGCGGCTATCACCAGCCTCTTGTCCAACAATATCAAGAGCTTGCAACTTCATCCCAACTTGGGATGAAGTTAAATCTGACCTAGCACCTTGCCTTTTCAGTGCATCCAGTTTCATCTTATAGGCAAATGCCCGCTCACTCGGCAAAATCTGTTCGCGCTGAAGATTGGAATCAACCATGAGCAGAACGGCGGCATCGTCCGACATATCACGGACGATAACCGGCAGGGTTTTCAGTCTAGCAAGCTGTGCAGCGTGTTGGCGGCGATGGCCGGAAATGATTTCGTAGCCACCATCCGGGCGCGGACGAGCAATCAGCGGATTTGTGACACCCAACTGCTTTATGCTTTCTACTGTGCGCTGCATAGCTTCATCATCAAGCACCTTAAAGGGATGGTCTTTGAACGGATACAACTCATCAATGGGAATTTGCTGTACCTGTTCGCGCTGTTCTTCCTGCCGCGTTTCTTCGGTGGAAAAAATATCATCGTAGCTGTTCAAACTGACGTTTAAGCCGTTTTTCGGCATCGGCCAACACCCCCTTTGCGATGGAATGATAGGCTTCTGCCACTTTGCCTTTCGGGTCATACTGGAAAATGCTTTTTCCGGTCGTGCTGGTTTCGGCAGCGCGGACAGAACGGGGAATTGTCTGGTCGAACACTTTCAAATGCTTTCCGTAGGCTTGCCGAATCAGATTGCTGATTTGCTGCCCATAGATGGTGCGGCTGTCCGTCATGGTGAGCAGGATGCCCTCAATTTTCAGTTTCGGGTTTATCTGTCGCCTTACTTTCTGCACGGTTTGAAGCAACTGCTCCAGCCCTTTTGCCGAAAGATATTGTGCTTGCACTGGAATCAGTGCGGAATCTGCCGCTGCCAGCGCATTGACCGTCAGCATACCGAGAGAGGGAGTGCAGTCAATCAGAATATAGTCGTACTCGCGTTTTGCGCTTTCCAACACCTGTTTCATCACTTTCTCCCGGCTCATGGTATTCACCAGAGCCACTTCCAGTCCGGCCAGTTCGATGTTGGCCGGGATAAGGTCAACGCCCTCCGCATGGTGCAGAATCCCTTCGCCGGGTGGAATACACTGGTCGTTCATGGCTTTCTGCATAAGAGTGGAGAGTGTAGTGGGCAGTGCATCCGGGTCTTGCCAGCCCATACTGACAGTAAGCGAACCCTGTGGGTCAGCGTCCACAAGCAGAACTTTCTTGCCCTCCATTGCAAGCCCTACGCCCAAATTTTCACAGGTGGTGGTTTTGCCCGTGCCGCCTTTCTGGTTGATAACGGCTATCGTTGTTGCCTTTTTGGAAATTTTCATCACCTCCGAGTTGCTAAATCATGGTTGACTTTGTTTTGATAATAGAGCTGTATTGTGGTTGGAGCATTGAATAGTGCGGCCAGAAGGTACTGCTTCATATTCCGTATCGGGGAAGTGTTCGCTGCCAGACAGTCCAGTACGAAGCGGATGTGGTCTGCATTCAACTTTTTTAGCCGACTGAGCACAACTTCGGCGGGCTTATCATCGCCAGCGATTCTTATGAGTTTACGCTTGCTGTCACAGGTGTCCACCAGCAAATCTACGATCTGATAGATGGTATCTTCATCATCCGGGTAAAGCCGGAGAAGAAGTTCTATCTCCAAAGAACGTGAAAAATATTCTTCGAGCAGTTTACGATTCTTCATTTTCTCCAATTCATCGGAAAGGATAGGATTCGTATTATTCCGCTCTGTCTTACTCTTTTTATTCTTATTACATCGTGATTTGGGCGGGTCTTGACAAGCGTTTTTAGGACTTCCAGATTCGTGATTTTCACGATTCTGGACACGCTCATTTGAAAGGTCTGACGAAAAGTTTTTCACATACACCAAACTCGGTTTGCCCAGTCCACGGCGTTTTCGTTCAATCAAACCAAATTCTTCAAGTTCCCGGAGCAGTCTGGTCGCTTTGTTGTCTGCGCAACGCAAAGTCCTCTTGACATCCTCAATCGTGAAGATGATGAAAACTCGACCTTTTTTGTCAAACCATTCATTTTTAACAGAAAGGCTCATGCGGTCAAGCAGGATGCCGTACAGAGTTTTGGCATCGGTTGACAGATCTTGAAACCGCTGCTCCTGAAAAAGAGCCTTTGGAATGCGGAAGAACGAAAAGAGTTCTCCGGCCTGTCCGTAAAAGTAGTCAAGGGTCATACAATTCTGTCAAGGATGAAAAAACAACGATGGTTCATTGACATGGTTGACAAATCCTCCTTATAGATAATTCGTGCAAACAAAAAGCGCAACTTCGATTGATGAAAATCGAAATTGCGCGATGTAACTTAGCTGGGGGAGAAAAGTCATTTGTCGGGGTTGCTTGACCACAATTTGACCACAAAAGGAATGAAACGTCTTGACATCCAATAAAACAGAATGGTATAATGCATTTGAAATTTAACGATACTGAGTCTAGGCAGTATCGGATTGTACATTGTGTTTTCGAGAGAAGCACAATGGGGTTCAAGAGGCCGTGAGTTCGATTCTCGCCACTCGGACCAGACGCTTCTCAGTCGAACTTGATTTATCAAAGTTCAACTGAGGGGCGTTTTTGTTTTTGTTTTCAGTTTCTTCGGAAATGTTAAAATAAATAAGCAGTTCGGAATCACTAACTTCTATATTTGTTACGAAAGTGTTAATAAGACGGCGTTTATAGGCATCGTCCTGCTCTGTGGGCTGGGCGTAGAACTGCTGCAACAGGAAAAGATACTGCTCCTTGGTGAAGAGCAGGGGCTTCTCAGCTTCCATCGTGGAGAGCTGATAGGTCAGCGTGTTCTCCTGCTGGGTCAGATCATCCAGACGGGAGATAAGCTGGGGGTTTGCACTGCCGGTTTCGATGGCATCCATGATGTTCTTGCTCCGGCGGCGCACATCCCGGAGTTCCTGTTCCAGAACATCGCGCTCAGCGTTGGGCTTCTCCATGTCGGCTTTCTGCACCTCGACCATCGTTTCGGCAAGAAGTTCCATCGTTTCAGGCTGCAACAGGTGGTCACAGATGGAGCGGATCACCTTGCCCTCTAAATCATCCTTCGGGATATTGCGCTTGCGGCACTGGGGGTTGGAGCAGGCGTAGTAGCGGTACACCTCGCCGTTGCCGCCGCTGTGCCCGCTTACGCCCTTCATGGTGCAGCCGCACTTTGCGCAGAACAGTTTACCGGAAAGCAGATATTCCGCTTTCGGTTCATACTTGGCTTTCAACTGACGGTTGGTTTTCATCATAGCTTGCGCCCTCTTCCATAGATCATCATCAATGATAGCGGGGATCGCACCCTCGATCCGCACGTTGTACGCCTTGCTGGTATAGACACCGCGGTACATTTCGTTCTGAATGATACGGGGAATGCTGCACTTGTTGAAGGGGTTGCCCTGACTGGTGCGCAGACCTTTGGCGTTGAGCTGTTCCACAATGGAAGTGCTGCTCTCCCCGGCGGCGTAATGCTCAAAGATGAAGCGCACGGTGGGCGCGGTCTTTTCATCAATGACGTACTTCTTGTTCTCGTCGGTGGTCAAGCCCAGAGAACGGCAACGGTTGATGGCCTGCCCTTTCAGTGCGCTTTCGCGCATACCGCGGCGCATCTTCTCTGCCAGCTCTGCGGAGTAGTATTCGGCAAGGGCTTCCATCAAACCTTCAATGATAATGCCCTCTGCGCCCTCCACGTTGCTTTCGGCGGCATAAAGAATCTCTATGCCGTTGTCCCGCAGACGCTTCTTGTACACGGCACTGTCGTACCGGTTGCGGGCAAAGCGGTCTGTTTTCCAGCAGATCACCATATCAAACGCGCCCTTGTCGCCGTCGTTCATCATCTGTTGGAACGCGGCGCGGTCGTCGGTCTTGCCAGAGATATGCCGGTCAATGTATTCGTGAACGATGGTCAGGCCGTGGAGCTTGGCGTAATTCTCGCAGTCCCGGCGTTGCCCTTCGATACTCTGCTCTGTCTGCCCGCTGCCGCCGGAGTAGCGGTAGTAGGCAACAAGGCGGTTGCCGCCCTTGACTTTCTTCTTTCTCATATATAGTATATCCTTTCAAAATGCCCTGTTCTTCCAGACGGAAGGATGGGGCATTATTTTTTTACGCAAGAAAAAGCCTACCGGGTACGGCTCCGGTGGGCTTTTTCTTTTTGCATGGTGGTCAGCGGTGACGCTTCAACCACTCGTCTGCGGCGCGTTGCAGAACTAACCGACGGTAGTAAACGGTTCGCCCTCCGCTGGCTCGTTCTTTTCCACAAGCGACTTGTACTCGTCGCTCTCGGCAATGCGCTGGGCTTCGCTGTCGGACACTGCCGCGCTCTGGGCGGCAGGGGATGTAGACCGACTGAACACATTATGGAAGTATTTCAGTACCACATCCCGATCCTGCGGGGTCAGGTCCAGAAATCCCTCCACAATGGCCCGGTGTTCTGCACCAAGATCATACTCGGCGCAGAGCTTGTCCAGCACGGTTTCCCGCGTCTGCTCAAACATTTCGCCCTCGCCGGTGCGGAGCCAGTGTTCATTGACCCCGAACTCGCGGCAGATGGAGCGGATGGTCTGATCCGTTGTTCCGTTGACCCCGTTTTCGATACGGCTGACAGCAGACTTGCCCATACCGATTACAGAGCCGAAATCCTCCATCGAAAGATTTTTCTCTTTGCGGAGGACTTTAATTCTTTCGCCGATGGTCATTTATTTTATTCACCACCTTTCTGCAATCTCATTATAGCAAATAAAGTTCCGAAAATCAACAAAAGAATCCCAGAAAACCATTGACAATGTTCCGAGAATTGACTATAATGACACTGTAAAGTTCCGACAGGCAACACAAAGGGGGTGAAGAGGATGGAGAACCCGGCAAAGTTCCTGTGCCAGAACAAGGGCAGGAATACGAACGACAAAACAATGAAAGCCCTTGCCAATGACATTCTCGCAAAATGCCAAGAGCAAGAGCTTTCCTACGCAGAGATGCGGACACTCATTATTATGCTGTCTGGCCGTTTGGAAAGTGCCCAAACAGCATTGAGAGATTTGCCAATCTCAGTCGTAGGGATTACACCTTTTTGATTTTAGCAAGAGCAATGTCAAAATTGGCGGGGTCCATTGCAGAGTAGAGCGCAATGTAACCGGTAAAGGTGTCCAGAGCGTAAGCGGCGGGGTTTTCGGTGAGAGGAATCCCCTTTGCAAGCTCTGCGGCGGTAAGCTGCATGGACAGATCGTAGACGAGCTTTTGTCGGTCGGTCAAAATAATCACCCCCTTTCCTGCCCTGATTATAGCACGGCGGGAAGGGGCGGACAACAAGGAGCGTGAGTGAGAGTATGAGCGAGAAAGAAAAGATGCAGACGGAAGAGCTGGCAAAGATCATGGACGATGCAAAGCCGCTCGGCAAGTCGGCTCTTTCCTTTATGGCAGGGTTTGTGCAGGGCTACAAGGAAGCCCAGAGCGCAGACCCGGCGGAGAACACCAGTGGAAAGGAGGGCAACGAGGAATGAGGAAGAAGCAGAAGCTGTCCTTCTCCCCGTTTCAGGGAAGCCAGACCCGCGAGGGTATTTTGAATATGCTGCTGCAAGACCCGGAACTGTTTGAACGGATTCCGGGGATCACGGCGGAGCAGCGGGAAGCCTACGAGCAGAAGAGAAGGAAGGTGACGGCAGCATGATGGGCGTGGTAGCCGTAACGGTCGTGGCGTTGTGCGTAATCGTGTACACAGCGGCCCGGATCGTGGAACACCGGAAGCAGCGGGAGTTCAGGGAGCATCTGCGGCAGTACATCCGGGAACAGGCAAAGAAACAGAGGGGTCATACCGATGCCGATGTTTAAGGTTTGCACATCCTGCAAGGAAACATTCATTGCAGAATCGCCAGCTATCAAGCTGTGCCCGGTGTGCAATGCAAAAAGTCAGACCACCCCGGCGGAACGCGCCCAGAAGAACTGCCGCATAAAGCCGGATCGGTTGATGCTGGATGTTCGACAGGCGGATGCCGCGGGTCTGTCATACGGAGTATGGCGGGCAAGGGAGGACGACAAGAAGAGAAAGGCGGAAGAAGTAATCCGCCGCCAGATCGAAGAAAGGAAAAAGAAGCATGGCGAAAGTAAAACTTGACTACATGAGCCTGAGCCTTCGGGCAGAGGGCAGCGACGATGTGGTGCGGGAGCTGTCCGGCAGATTCCTTGATATGGCAGAGAAATACGGCGCACCGGGCGTTTACTTTAATGTCCCGCTCGTGCCGGGTTCCGTCTTTGCGGACGGTTGCCGCGACCCGGAAGAAGTGAAGCCGCTGACAGAGCCGAAGGAAGTTGCGCCCGGTACGGACTGGGATGTGGTTGCGATCTATGATGATGCTGGTATCCCGTCCATCATGCACAGATTCCGCCGCGTGAGCAACAAGGAACTGTTCGGCGGCAGCGATAAGCCGCACCCGGCGTTTGTGATCGGCGGCGAGGTTTACGACGAAATTTACATTTCCGTATACCCAAACATGATGATCCACGGCAAGCCGTACAGCTTACCGTATGCAGACCCGGCAACGGGCTTTACAGCGGATGAATTTGCAAAAGCCTACTTCTCCAAGGGTGAGGGCTGGCATCCGCTGACGGCAGCGGAGTGGGGACTGCTGGCGAATCTGAGCTATGCAAACGGTACGCTTCCTCACGGCAACACGAACGGGGGACACTGGGACGGAGACAACGAGGAACGCGGAGAAAGTTCGGGAAGCGGCAATAGAACACTGACCGGCTCCGGCCCGGAAACGTGGACGCATGACCACACAAAAACCGGCGTACATGATCTGTGCGGAAACATCTGGGAGATAGTAGCCGGTCTGCGTATCAAAAACGGTATGCTGATGGTTGCGCAAAACAATGACGCGGCACTCCCGGAAACAGACCTGACCCAGTGCGGTGACGGCTGGAAGCCGCTGACGGACGACAACGGCGAACCGGTGTATGTTTCCGCATCGGACGGAAAGATTACATTCACGACAGACCACAACGAAGCGGGCGGCTGGGCTGGCTGCAAGTGGGGAGAGGTCAAGGTGGAATGCAAGAGCGAAATGCTCAAAGAGTATGCGCTGTTCGCAGGGGAGGAAGAAGCCTACTGTTACATTGACGCTACTGAGGGCGAATACATTCCGATTCGCGGTGGCAACTGGAGCGGCGGCGCGGATGCCGGTGTGTTCAGCTTGAGCCTCATCAATCCGCGTTCCAATTCCAACTGGGGCATCGGGGGCCGTTCCGCTTTCTTCAAAAAGCTGAAAGCTGAACACTGAATAGCTGATGGGCTGCGCGGTAGCGCAGACCAGAGCGGAGGGACAACATGGTGATTATCGTTCTTTGCGTTGTGGGCTTGATCCTGTTCCTGATGGCGTTGGGCACAACGATGCTGATTTGCTTTCTGGCGGGAGAAGCGTTCAGCTGGGGCATTGTTGCGCTGATGTGGTTGGTCATGCTGATTGCAACTGTCGCCGTTGTCGGGGATAGCTGGGAATAAAGCCCGGCTACGGTCTGGGCGCACCGAAACACGCCTGCCACATGACCGGGCACTTAGGGAGCGCACCGGTCAGCCGGTTTCCGCAAGACCGGCATCTTGCCTACCGGAGATGAAAAGAACACGGTAGGGCTACCCGCACGGGTAGGAGCGGAAGCATCAGGCTGTACGACACCGCTCCTTTATATGGCGCAGCCAGTGCAAGCGGGGATTCCACACCGCCCCGCCGCCCAGTGTCAACTCTGGGATGCGCCGCCACTTCCGAATATTCATCAAGCAAAGAAAGGACAAAGTTATGAACGACATGGAAAAGTGCTTTTACGAACCGGCTGAATTGTCGGTGGTGGACGAGGGAAAAGGATGCTCGCTGGTAAAGGCGAAAGGTAGTCCGTACAAGCTGGGCTTTCTGGTGGCGCAAGGTGCTGACGGCATTTTCAAAAGCCTTAACGACGCAGAAGCGGTAGATGCGATGGAGAGGGCAATCGTGGGAACCATTCGCATTATGGCGACGCGGCGCAAGGCGGAGTTCGGGAACCGCAACGGTGCGTTCGATATGAGCAGCGGTTTCAACGCTGTCCGGGACGAGGGCGCGCTGAAAGAAATCCTCAAGTCCGTTTTCGGGAAGGAATAACAGAGGGAGCACAACGAAATGAAAATACACAACAGAAGCCCCACCGTAAAGGAAGTTCGCAAGAGCGAACAATGCCGACACACGTTCAGAATCACGGTTGCGAAATGTGCGCCGTGTGATGGGTACAACCTGAACTGTGAGCATTACGAGAAAGCCGACAAGGATGCTGCTGATACAAAACATCTTTTGAGGTAAACGAGCCGCCCTGCGCCGCGTCAGCGGGGCGGCTTTTCATGTGGTGCGGGACAGCTGGATGCGCAACCAGCCGCCGAAAGCGGGGCCGAACCCCGTCCGCACCTGCTTTGCTCGAAATCATGAAAGCTGGTCTGCACCGGCAGGCGCGAAGCGTCAAGCCATACCTGCATGACAACGACGGAGGTTGAAAGGTATGCCCGCTGCATGAGCGAAGAAATGCCTTGTCCGATCCACCCAAGACAAAGGTGGTAGGTCTGAATTAGGCCAGACCGAAGCCGCCGCCCTGTTTTTTGTGAAGATGTCTTTTCAGGGCGGCGGATTTTATATGCGGATGCGCAATGGAGAAGAGCGGCTCCCCTGTTACTCTGAGCCGAAAGGTAGGTTCGATCCCGACCGTCCGCACAAGAAAGAATGGAGAACGTCAATGGAAATCGAATGTTTGACACCGGAATTTCCGCAAGGAGCAAGGGTATATAGTTCGGATGGTATTGCTCCAACTCTCCTGAACAGCGCGTCGGCCATGAGGTCACAGTCGATTTTGATTCGGGGGGGGGTAGCATGAAAGTTCACAGCGAAAAATCAATGTGTCTAGCCGGGAATTTTGTGGATAGGAACACAAACCAAAACGGGAGCGGCGTAAAAGAAGATACGTCTTTTACGCTGAATACAGTAGACCGCCATGCAGTCGCTTATAGAGAGCTGCAATATGACAGTTACATAGAGGATGATGTGAGCGGAACGCTTAAAAAATCAGGTGGAGCGTTGGGAGGGGGTTCGGAAACGGTGGTTTGCGAAGAAAGAGAACAGCCGGACTGGATCGTCCGCAGATTGATTCCGCTGGAATGCAGTCGATTGCAAGGGTTCCCGGATGGATGGGCGGAAATTGAATCGCTGAAAAATCCGAAAGAGTTCAACTTCTGGCGGGAAGTCTATGCCAGAAGTTGCGAAATCAAAAAGACAAAACCAAAACAGACCATCCTTCGCGCGGACGGCGCAAAGAGCGATGAAGCGTTGATGCGGTGGCACGATGGGCTGCACAGTTTGGCGGCAGAATATGCGATGTGGGGAAATGGAATGGCGTTGCCGAATGCCATTTTCTTTATCCAGAACGCATTCCGCGAGCTTGGAAAACCGCCGAATGAGGTGAAGCTGGGAAGCCTGTTTGACGGAAGCGGAACGATGCCGCTGTGCGCCGCCATGTGCGGCGGTCATCCGGTCTGGGCGAGTGAAGTAGAACCTTACCCGATTGCGGTGACAAGAACCCACCTGCCGCACATGAAACATTTGGGCAGCGTAACGGAAATAAAAGGGTCGAAAATTGAGCCGGTGGATATTATCACGTTCGGTTCACCCTGTCAGGACTTGAGCATTGCAGGGAAACGCGCCGGTTTGAAGGGAGAAAGGTCCGGTCTGTTCAGAGAAGCAATACGGATCATCCGGGAAATGCTGGCAGCAACTAACGGAAGATACCCACGCTTTGTGATCTGGGAAAACGTGCCGGGCGCACTTTCATCGAACGGAGGTGAAGATTTTGAAGTTGTCCTCAATGAGCTGCTTTGTCTTAGAGAATTTACCGGAGGTGGAGCAGCTAAGTTTATTCGGCAGCACGGAAAGTGGAGGAACTTCGCAAATTACGGAGCTGTTGCCTATCGAATCGTCAACGCGCAATTTTGGGGAGTACCCCAGCGCAGGCGAAGAATATATGCTATCTGCGATACTTGTGGAGAATCCGCCGGAGTGGTCGTTTTTGAGCGAAAAGGCACTCAATGGAATTTTGACCCGTGCATCCCGCAGGGGGGGGGAAGTTGCAGGACTTACTGCTGACTGCTATTCATGGCATGATCGAATGGTGGCATCAAAACCCAGCGGGGGGGGGCAGCAGCATATACCATGAAAATCCGTGGAGGATGTGAGGGCGGCGGAAAGGGCGCACTTGTGCAAGAAGAACTTTCCGCAACGCTGGCAACCCATCAAGACCAAACGCTTTTTGAAAGCCACGGGTGCTTCCCAATAAACACAATGCTTGCGACGCGGTACAAAGCCCTTGGTCGAGGAACGGGACTTGGTATCGGCAACGATGGCGACCCGCAGTATACGATAACAAAAGGACATGAACACGCAGTAGCGTATAGCGTTGGCGATGTACCGGACACGGCCTTTGCAAATGCCGGGGATACGGTAGCAAGAACACTGACCGCTCGTGCAGACGGAAGCCCGATGATTGACCGAGGCCCGAACATTGTAACACAGAAAGGAAAGTAGATGCAGAGGTACAAGGTGGTTGTCGTCTGCTGCACCGCTGACGAAACGGATGTACATACAATCCGCGTCAACGGCTGGGGTGAGAGCGAAGCAGAGTACAACGCCCGCCGCAAAATCCAAAAGTTCCACCGCCACGAGTATGAAAAGATTACCGTGACAAGGATAGAAAAAATCAAATAGGAGGTTGAGAACGTGCTGTATGTTGATGCAATCAGGGTTCTGGAAAAGGTGGCACGGGCGAGGTTTGATCTTGCGTCGATGCCGAAGAAAGAGGAAATCGAAGAAGCGATTCCGATCGTGGCAGGCATGGCAACGGTTCAGGCTTGCCCGAAGTATGCGCTTCACGCCGCGCTGTGGTGGCTGGCGATCAAATCCAGCGAGGTGGAACAGTGACGAGAAGAGATAAAGCGATTCTGGCTCTGGTCTGCGCCGCTGAAATCATCAACTGCGCAAAGGCTGGTGCGCTGAAAAGCCGGGTCGCTGACCTTGAAGCGCAGCGGGACATTTACGCAAGCCGGGCGCAGCACTGGATCGACCGGGCAGTAGAGGACGAAGAGGTTATAGATTCTATGCAGCTTCGCCTTGACGCTTTGGCGGACGGGAAGGTTAAGCTGGAAGATGCAGGAGTGTTTTTCTGCACGGCCTATTGCACAGAGCAATACCCGCATATCTGCGGAGAGGGTCACGGAATCACAGCCAGCGGCCAGCCGATACAGGCGGGCGTAACCGTGGCGGCAGACCAGTCAATCTTCCCGTATGGCACGGTTTTGTACATTGAGGGTATAGGAATCCGCATTGTGCAGGACAAGGGCGCGGGAGTGCAGGGAGCGCACCTTGACGTTGCTGTTGACACCCATGAGAACGCGCTTGCGTGGAGCGGGTACGGTGAGCATCGGGTGTGGATTTTGAAAGGAGAATAAATTATGCCGAACTGGGTAGAGGGAAAATTGAAAGTCCGCGGGAAACCGGAAGATATTAAGCGGTGGGTGGAGGAATGTCTGCATTGCTACACTACGAACTGGCTGGGCGACGGCGCACACACGGAGCTTGTAAAGGGTGCTGTCCGATTTGAGCACGACCCCGACAGCGAAGAAATGTATCTGTATGTAGACAAGAGTGCTCATATCGAGGGGACGAGAAGAAACTTCATAGAAAAAGGCGAGTATGTGGACTTCTGCGAAGAGGGCAAGAAGTCAATCCTCGTTGTGAACATGAAAGCTGCATGGAATATCGAAGAGCAGCCCTATATTGAAATGTCCAAAAAGTACAACTTGGATTTTAGAGTGTACGGCTATGAAATGGGCATGGAGTTCAACAAGGAAATCGAGATCGTAGAGGGCGAGATCGCAACGTATCGGCTGATCCAATTTAAGGACTACAAGTGGGAATGCCCTGATCCGAAACTTGGAGGGTGAGCGGAATGACAAAAGAAGAAACTATTGCAGCAACAATGGAAAGGGCGTATCGCGCGGGCGTGATCGGGCGAGCCGAAATGTTCAAGATCAAGATTATGCTCATTGCGCACAACGCCTACAAGTTTCAGGGCTGTGCGCAGATTTACCGCAATTACTTGCCGCAGCACATCGCAATCCATGTTCGGAAGCAGTACCTCGAAGAAAAAAGAAAAAAGCGGCAATGCCGATTCTCGCCATAACGGAACAGATACCGCCGGAAAAATAAAGGAGCGGAATATGGATCGATGAAAATAGGATTGATTGATGTAGATGGACACAATTTCCCGAATCTCGCTTTAATGAGAATTTCATCGTATCACAAAGCAAAGGGCGATGATGTGGAGTGGTGGTGGAGCGACTTTATCCATTACGACATTGTGTACATGAGCAAGATATTTTCCGACACATACAGCACGGATGTTCCAGAACCATTGAACGCCGATCAAGTTATAAAGGGCGGAACTGGATACGCGATACAGACTATTAACGGGAAAGAAATCTTTGATAAATCAAAAGACATTGATTTGCTAAAAGAAGTAGAAAAAGCGTTCCCTGACTATTCGATTTACCCGCAGTTTGACTTTGCGGTGAGCATGACGAGCCGCGGATGCCCGCGAGGATGTGCATTTTGCCATGTGGCCGCAAAAGAGGGTCGCTGCTCGGTTAAGGTAGCAAATGTGAGCGACTTCTGGAATGGGCAAAAAGAAATACGGGTTCTTGATCCGAACATTACAGCTTGCAGAGAGAAGCGGGAACTTATGAGCCAGTACAAGGAAACCGGAGCGCAGATTGTATTCACGCAAGGGCTTGACATTCGGCTGATAAACGATGCGGACATTGCAGACATAAATGAAATGAAGGTCAAGAACATCCATTTTGCGTGGGACAATCCGGCGGACAACTTAGAAGAAAAATTTAGGCAATATACAAGGCTGGCTCGCCACAAGCCGCATGGAAGATTTGGAACGGTATATGTGCTAACAAACTACAACAACACAATGCAAGAAAACCTATATCGGATATACACACTGCGCGATATGGGATATGACCCGTATGTGATGGTATACGATAAACCAAACGCTCCAAGAGAGATACGACGGCTTCAACGATGGTGCAATAGCCCGATGATCTTTAGGAGTTGCCCAAAGTTTGAGAACTACAAATAAGGTGAACAAGATGAAAAATGAAAAAGCAGTTATGCCGATGCGTAGCGTCAACGCAAACCCCGGAAAGTATGTCAGCATCATTACGAACTTTGGCTGTCATTACACCTGCCCGGAGTGCATCGTAAGAAACAATGGGCTGAAAATGAGCGAAACAGACCATTTCAGCACACAGGAACCACTCAACAAAGTGCTCTGCAAGGAAAAGCCGGAGTGGGTTTCGGTGTCCGGCGGCGGTGATCCGCTGTTCCATTGGAAAGATCATTGGTCATTCTACGAGGGTCTTTTCTACACGGCAGAACGGCGAAACGTCAAGTTGGAAATGCACACGAGCTATCTCCCGGATAGCCCGGAAGTGCAAGACTTTCCGCTTAATTGGTTTGAACGGGTGGTGTACCACGTCCATAAATTCGACGATCTGCTCCACGTTAAAAGAAAGTTCGGTGAGATAGTCCGCGTGGTATTTGTCGTTGACGACAATATGACCGAACAGGATGTGCTTTTCATCGCCGGTTATGTGGCGGGCAGCAAAGAGATTGACGAACTTTCTTTTCGTCAGCGTGTGGACGAAAACTACAAGGAAACTTACCACCTCCACGAGCTGCTGACGAAGTACCACAAAAAGCTCTGGTGGTACATTACTCAGAGTGATTACAACCTATACTTCCACAACGGCAAGGTGTACACGAAGTACACTGATATTTTTACGGAGGGCAAAGAGTGACACAGTATTGCCGGTATTGTTCTCTGGCGGTTCTGAATGACGACGATTTGATTTACTGCGAAGCAAAAGACGAAATGCGAGAGGGCAAGCAGATAAGAAATCCGAACAAGTGCAAGCACTTTGAGTTCAACCCGGTGGACGTTCTGGACGAGAACAAAAAGTATAGACCGAGAGAACCGAAGAAGAAAAACATTGAGGGGCAGGTGAGCTTTTTATAAAACACTGGAAACCAAACCTGCCCAGATCAGACCCCACCGCAGCTTTCGCCCGTACATAAGCAAATGAGCGAAAGTGAGGAAATATGATCTTTTTCATCATCGGAGTGGTGGCCGCGCTGGTTGCGCTGGCCGTTCGGCTCCTGTCCGAAGAGGGCAAGGCCGCAGCGTTTATTCCCGGCGTGGTCGCCGTTATCATGATCGGCGTGTCCTGTGTGTCCTATGTTCCAACCGGCTACACCGGAATTGTAACCACATTCGGCAAGGTCGAAGATGGCACGAAGGATGCCGGTGTGGTGTTCAAAGCACCGTGGCAGTCCATCGTCAAGATGGATAACCGTGTTCAGGAAATGAGCATGGATTTGTCGGCGTTCAGCTCTGACATTCAGGAGGTTGCAACGTCGGTCGCTGTCGGATACCGAATCAATCAGGCAAACGCTATGGTGATCTACAAGTCGGTCGGCAAGAAGTATGAGGACACTCTGATTACTCCCCGTGTGCAGGAAACGGTCAAGGCTGTGGTCGCCCACTACGACGCAAGCAGCCTGATCTCGAATCGAGATGCCGTTGCATCACAGATGGACACAAAGCTGCGGGAGGTGCTGGCAGAGTACAACATCGACTTACAGTATATCAGCGTTACTAACTTCGACTTCACTGATACATTTACGGATGCCGTTGAAGCAAAAGTAAAGGCCCAGCAGGAAAAGGAAAAGGCGGAAACCGATGCAGAGAAACGTCGTGTTGAAGCACAGGCCACGGCGGACGCTAATCTGATTGCGGCCAATGCCGAAGCGGAGAAATCCAAGGTTGCGGCGGACGCGGAGCTGTACGTTGCCGAAAAGAAAGCAGAAGCAAACCGCGCCCTCAATGACAGCCTGAATAGCAATCTGCTGGAATACTACCGAATCACAAACGTCGATTCCCTCTGGAACGGCGAACTGCCTACATACGTTGGCGGGGACGGCAGTATTCCCATTATCAACGGGATCAACTGATCCTCTCCTACCGGAGCCGCCCGGCGCGGCGGCTCCATTATGTGAGCATGGGACAGGCCCCTACCGGTTCAAGCCCGGAAATGCCCGAAAATAACAGGAGGAAAGGACAATGCCGAAATACTTAGTCATGCTGCGGTGCAGCAGATCGAGAAGCAACGCGAACCGCCACAGGCAAGAAACGCCGGTATATCTGCCGTACCGCATAGAAGCACAGAAAGCACTTGACGCAGCGGACAAGGCAAAGGAAGAAGCGGCTTTGCACTACCCGCAGTACCAGAAAATCCAAGTGGACAGTGTAACGGAGGTGCGGGTCGGTGAATAGGTACTATATCAGTGTTGCCGGTTGGAATGGTGCTGGCGTGACTGCGCCGTGCATCATCATCGGGCGGGAATTTGAAGCGGAAACGGAACGCGAAGCCGGTGAAGCGGCGGAGAAATCCGCAGACGAACAGTTTCCCGGATATGCGCCGTTTGCAGTTATCAGAAAGGTGGTTTGAATATGAAACTTTCGGGAGTTACAAAGATGGTGAAACGACAGCTTGTGTGCAACGTCTTTCACAATATCAAGAGCGACGACTTTTATATTGGAACAGCATCGGCTATCTACTGTGCGACAGGCTTCCCGCTCCCGCTGAACCGCAGCCAAATGGGTGCGCTGCTGGGAATCAGCGAAGATACCATGATCGAAAAGGTGGTCTACAACGATTTTGATTGCGCATACAAAAGCGATCTTGAGGGGTTCAATCTGGACGACACGGTTAAGGGCGAAGTAGAAGTAAAGAAAATGGCCGTCGGCATTTACTACATGGGAGAAATCCTTATCCCGGTCACAACGGAAGATAAACACATGGTCGGCCTTATCTGCTGGTCGCAGCTTGCACCGGTTGAGGACGAAATCAAGAACAACGGGTTTATCCGCTACTATCAAAGAAAACGCGCTGACGGAAGAACGTACTATGTGGTAAAAAATGGTATGAGAGTACGCGCTGCTGTCACGTCTTATTCCCTGAACGAATATGCAGAAGCGACACTGCAAGAGCTGGTCGCTATGCTGGCTGAAACTCACACCGGCGAACCGGAAGAGCATGAACAGACATTCGATAATCTGACGGATGAAGTGGAGAACGAAGCGAACAATGAAGATGTTTGATGCAGTATACAAATGCCGCTTGTGCGGTGAAGAATTTGTGGAATGCTCTACCAGCGGAGAAGAAAGTAACCGTAGCTTTGTAATGAAAATCATGTGCAGAGCGGTTGACTTGAAAGAACCGGAAGAGATCATGGAGCCAACGCTCTACGATTGTCACCCGTGCAAGGATGGGAGTTTTGGCGTTGCTGACTTTCAGGGAATGCGTTTGGAGGGAAAAACAGGGTGAGCAGAAGATACATTCGTATCGGAATCAACGAAACGCTCTGGCTAGGACAGGCACAATGCGTATTGCACCTCATAGACTATGACGCGCTTCGAGAAGATGGATATGAACTGAGCAATAAGGGAGAACAGTTTTTCAATGACTTCTTCCAGCAGGAAATTTTCAGTCAGGTGGATTTTAGACACATGATTGAAAGTGGCCTGAAAGCAAACATAGAGGGTGCGCAGCAGCTTATGGATGCTGTTGAACAGTGCTTTGACCGATTCGATAGAACACACATTGTTACGGCGGAACAAGTGTTGCTGCAATACTGCGGGATGATCGAAGAAGAGACTAAAGAAGCGGCCCCGGAAATCCACTCGGAAACGGAAAGAAAATGGATAAGCAATCAAGAAGTCATTATCAAGCAGGCGGGCATAATCGAAACTCAAAGAAATATGATTGCAAGCCTGAAAGAAGAAAATGAACACTTGTCTATTGCTTTTGCTGACGAACGAGCTGAAACAAATTCGCTAAGAAAAAAATTGCAGAAGAAAAAGAAGCACCGGTCGCTGGGCGATAGGCTTTTGCAACTTGTCGGGTTTGTGTATTGGATAGTAGATACGATCTGCAATTAAAACAGGAGAATAAACAATGGATGCAGTAAGAAAAGATGTTCGCCGTCTGGTAAACAAGGAGCTGGAAGCGGCAAACAAACGCTTCCCCCAGTTCGCCAGCCCGCACGAGGGACAGAATGTTGTTCGGGAAGAGCTGGAAGAAGCGGAACGGGCGATTGTGCCGCTGAAACTTTACATCGAAACCCGGATGTGGAACATGGTCAAGGCAAACCAGACTGTGCCAAAAGACGATTTCAAAGCCATTCGGGAAGCCGCAGTAAATCTGGCTGTCGAAGCAATTCAGGTGGCAGCAATGGCGAAGAAGTTTGAACACGGCCAGCGGAACAACTGGCCCGGCGCAAGGGAGGATAGTCATGGAGAAGAAAAAGAAAACCGTGCCGGAAGTGGAAACAGTGACAATCACCATGAGCCGACCGGTGGCAGAAGCAGTAAAGACCGCCTGTGAGTGGTATCTGAGATTGCACATGGGCCAGTTTTGGGATATGGCCGACGATCTCTGCATGACAAAATTTTATTCCGATCTGGAAAACAATGTGTATGAGACGAACGAGCAGAGGGCGAACGCTTTTGACGTTGCCCTGCATCGGCGGGATACCATGCGGGAGGAAATGGAAAAGCTGTATAACCGTTGCGTTCTCCCTGCTCCAATTTCGGATGTGATGAAAATTCCGTACAGAGCGGAAATTGTATGGCTGGTCATTCGACACGCGCTGTCGTGGCACGACAACCCGGACGGCATTGCGGGGTGCGTCAGCTACTATGCGCCATTGAACCGCAGCGACCAGCCGCAGCCGAAAATTGAGCTAAAAGAAAAGGACCGTGCAAAAGGAGAAAAGCGATGAAGGGAAAACGGCTGGTTGACGCAAACCACTTTGAGCAGGTGCTTAAAAACATAGAGTACATCCTAAAAGGCGAACCAACATACGGAAAAATAAAGATCGATGTGGTAAAGCTGATCCTAGGAAGCCTGAAAGCGGAGCCGACAATTACGCCGGATAGACTGCAAGAACTGACATACAACGAAAACACGGACCACATGGACTGCGACGAATTTGCTTGTCACAAGTGCGGCATCCACGTTGAGGAATGGAAGCGAATAAAAATAGACCCAGACACCGGAGAAGAAGATGTTTATGAGTATGCACTCAAGCACTGCCCGGAGTGCGGCGCAAAAATCATCACACACGAAAGCTGTGAGTTTTGCAGGTGGCATTTGAGAGACGGAACGTGCTTCAATAACCTTCACTTTCGGTCGGTGACGGAACCGGAAAGTTCTTGCTGGCACTGGGAGGAACGCGAGTAATGGAAAAAAGTTGCTCCACCTGTGAGTGGCACGACAGATTTTCGTGGGTATGCTTCAACGGCTTATCAGAACACCGAGCAGATTTCACGGACCCAGAGGACGCTTGTAATGAATGGAAAGAAAGGATAGATGAAAATGACAAAAGAAGGAATTGAGTATACCTGCGATAAGTGCGGAAAGACGATGTTCACACCAACAGATAGGTGCAGTGACATGAACTGTGTGCGTGAGAGAATGGCGAGGGAATGGGAGACGGTGACGGACGATCAGGGCCACGAACGCGACCTTTGCCCGGAATGCGGAAAGGAATACAAGAAAATCATCGGCGGATTTCTCAAAAAGAAGTGACCGCAGAAGCAAGCCCTTCATTATATAAGTAGTCCGTCGTTAAATTGCCGCCCTGACGAGGCGGTAAGGGGCTTGTATACCGTAGATAAACTAAGGGACACGCAGAGAGAAGAGAGCGGAGAGATGCACTTACCCCCGGCGGGGAAAGGGAGTGCAGAGGGAAAACGAGGGCGGCGTTCCAGCAGCTTATCGGAATAGAGAACGAAAGGAACGCGGCCCGGTGTTTCCCCTCTGCATCGTTCCCCCTCTCGTGTTTGTGGTCCATGATTGAAAAAAATCCATGACGCTTGCGGAAAGGAGATCGTGAAGGATATGACCGGCGGCTTTCGGGTTCGGGAACAGAAATTTATCTGCGGCATGAATTACGACACGGCTCCCTCTATGCAGGTGGATTTTTTCGAGGTGACAGAGCAGCAGCACAAGGCAAGCACCAGAAAAAAGAAAGAGCTTGCCACCAGCATTGCAAAGGAAGCGTATAATCTGCGCAAGAGTGGCCGGTATCTGGAACTGCTGGCAAACCGGAACTTCCGTCCCGGCGACTACTCCGTTACATACACCTACAACGAAGAGAATCACCCCGCGCCCGGCGATCTCCAACGTGCCGACCGGGATTTTTCAAACGCCATCAAAGCGTTGTACCGCATCTGCGACAAAAACGGAATCGAACACCCGAAGTGGATCGTGGTTTCGGAGTATTGCACGATGGATGGAGACAAGCCGCTGGGTCGTCACCACCATCACGTTATCATGTCACACCCGGCGGGATTGACCCGCGAAATGGTGGAAAAGGCATGGGGAAAGCGTGGCAGGGCGCGTTGCGAACCGTTGGAGTTTGACCACAACAGCATTGAATCCCTTGCAAAGTACATCACAAAGAACGTGCGCTGCAAGCGTCACTGGCGGCAGAGCCGCGGCTTGAAACCGCCGAAGATGCCGCGCCCAAATGACGGAAAAATGAGCCGCACCCGGCTGAAAGATGTTTGCGAGAACCGGTTGGAAGATCGGGACTACTGGGAACGGATGTACCCCGGTTACACCCTGCATCGGTGCGAGTGCATCATAACCGGCAACGCTACCCGTCACCTGATCGTGCGCTTATACCGAAAGCCGGAGCAGCGGAAGAACAGGAGGAATCGGCCTTGAACCGTTTGACACTGGACGACCTGCCGCCCAGATACCGGGCGCAGGCAGAAGCGCAGATCGCGGCCAGAAGCCGGGGAAAGTGCGCCTTGCCGCAGCTCATCGCCGCCGAAGTTGCCACCGCTGAGAAAGTCGGCATGGATTTTGACAGCCGGGGCGAGTACGAGTATTACATGGAGACAATTCTGCCCAAAGTGCAGACTGGAAAGATTGTGAAGGTGGAACTGCACCGCACATTTTTGCTTCTGCCTGCGAAGGAGTACGACGCGGTGAAGCTCCCGGCGGTGCATTATACCCCGGATTTTGTACTGACCTATGCGGACGGAACGGTTGAAGCCGTAGAAGTGAAATCGAAGTTTGTGCGGCGGCAGCAGCGCGATTACATACACCGTCGCCGGATGTTCATTGACCTTGTGGCCGAGCCGCGGGGCTGGCATTTCATCGAGCATATCACCGCAGACACGGCGGCAGAGGTCAAAGCGTGGAAGAGCCTTGCAAAACAGAAAGGATGAAGAACATGGGAAAATCTATGCCGCCTGTTGAAGTGCGGAAGATGATGTACGAAAAAGCGGTAAACCGTTGCGTAGTTGCAAAGGACGACACTGTGAAGAACACGGAACTCAATAGAGCCGCTGTGGGGCAGGTGGTGACGTACTGCGCTATCATCGCCGCGCAGAACCTTTTCGACCTTGACCAAAACGGGGTTGACCGCTGGACGGCAGAGCTTATCCGTCGGAGCGAGGTGTACGCGCTTGAAGAAAACGTGTACGGAACTCCGAAAGCGCGGGAAAATCTGCGCAAGCGCACGGACCCGATGATGAAAGCGGGGTTCTCACTGCCGGTCGAGAAGTGGCCGCGCAAGGAATGGGAAAGGGTGCGGCTATACGAACGCCGCGGAGCGGGTGATCTCGTGGTCCGGTTCTTCGTTGAGGTAATGGGAGGGTTCGGATACACACCGGAGGAAATAGACACTGCCCTGAAAGAAGTTCAAAACAACTTCCGGCAATTCCTTGAGTGGTCGAAAGATGGTGAGTATGTGGCTTACTACAAAATGGCCCGGTGCTATGAGCAAGCGACAGGCGTTGAAATGGCAATCGACAATGAACCCGGCAAAAAGACGATTTTCGGGAAAGAAATCTGAGAGTTGACGTTCAGGGGGATAAACGCGGATGCAGAAAAAGGACACGGAACAGATTTTGCTCTACTACGGCAAGATCGAGAAGCAGCTGGATAGCGTAAACATGGAACTGGCGGAGTTGCGAGATCGGTACAGCCCGATCAAAGGCGTTGCAATGGATGGGATGCCGCACGGCAGCACACCCGGCGACAGCACCGCGTCCCTCGCCGTCAAGCTGGCTGACAATGAAGAGTACAAGAATCGGGAGAATGAGCTGACGGTCAGACGGGTTGTGTTGAAATCGGATTTGCAGGAAATCCGGCAGAAATTAGACCGCCTGAACGATGATTACAAAACGATTCTGAAAGGGCGGTACGTCTACTCCGATCGGTCGTTACAAAAAACGTGGGAAAGCATTGCAATCTCCATCGGGAAAAAGAAGATCACTGCGCAGAGGTGGAAAGATGCAGCTCTGGCAGTTCTGGGAGGGATGTTCGATGAAATTCCCATGATTGAAGAAATCCTCTCCCGCGCGTATGACGCGCGCGATTAAAAGAGCCGGTCTGCTGGGTATGCCGGGAAAGTGATAGAAAATCTATCAGAACCGGGAGAAATAGATGCTAAAATCGTGTCCAGCAGAACGGCCCGGAAAACTGTCTATAAAGGCAAGTTGGTAAAGCTCTATGCGCGTGTGCAATGAACCGCTTCCGCGAATCCTCCGAACCGCTCAGAAAAACAAACTTGCGAATACAAGAAAAAGAACATCCCCCGGCGGGCAATTCCGTCGGGGGATGTTCTTCGTTATTCGCGTTTCTGGTCGTTCTTCTTGACAATGATCTTCGGGACGCTGGGCGGATCGCCCTGCTGTTTCATATACTCGATGATCTCATTCGGCAGACCGACCGGAAAACCGTTTTCGTCCAGAGGGCCGTCGTAGCCAGAAAAATCCACAACATGAACGGCGGGCGGCTGGGAAAGCATCTTGTAATACTGGCCGTTGGTGTAATTCGTGTCAGTCACATGATCCCACCATCCAATGTCGCCGTGTTCGTTCTGGGCGGCAATCATGGCGTTATAGGCTTGCTGTTCGGTCAACCCGTCAAAGGTTAGCCGGGAATCGTCCGCGAACTCGGCAACAATGCGCCAAGGCGCGAAAAACTGGGCTTCATTCACAAAAAGACCTCCTTTTTGCACGTTTCGTGGTTTAAGTTCAACATTTCGTGCCGAAAAAGTTGAACTCGTTGGGAAAAGTATAACACAGAATGCCCCGACGGGGAACCGGGACAGAGAATCACAAGCAATAGCTCTCTCCACCGATTGCGCTCTCGTAGGAAAATTGAACCGTGAAACCGTCACGGCTCTGATGGATGGAATGCAGCTGGTAGTCGTGCCCGCCGGTGTAGCTGGATTTCAGACGATACCGGTAGTCAAAGATGCTTTCCCCGCGTCGCCAAGCACGAACCAAACCGCCTTTCAGCGCGAAGTCGTCAGGGAACGTGTGCTTCTTGCCGGTGGAATCGACAAAGTAGGGCATGAACATAGAAAATCATCCTTTCTGTCTCGTTATGGACTTGCAATATCATAAAGCCCACGCAGGCCGTGTAGTTAAGCTGTTCGGGCGGATTGGGTAAGCAGTTTGTCAATCTCGGCAAGCCGCGCCGTGAGCCGCGCTTTCTCTGCGAGAAGTGCTTCGCGGTTTGGAGCCGTTTCCTCCGGCATAATCTCGTAAGTCACGCCGTCTGGCAAATCTTCGTGCAGGATGCTTTCGGGGACGTTGCGCAGAAGAGCAACCGCACCGGCGGGAACACGGGCGTAATAGTTGGCGCGGCTTCCGTCGCTGGTGGGCTTGCCCTCGATGAAAGAAACGTCACCGCCGACCACCGCGCCGCTGTCCCGGCCATAAGCGCGGGCAATCTGCTTGCCAAAGATGATAAGCGATTCGTGAGTATCGCTGCGGACGCTCTCGCTGAAAGTCAGCTTGACGTTTACGCGGCGGGTTTCGTCGGGCAGATCGCACTCACCGAACACCCGGCGCATGATCTCACGGGCCTGTTCCACGCAAGCGGCGGGAATCTTCCACTCCCGGCGGGAGCTGTCCCACCGTGCGCCGCCGATGTTCTTGATCTGGCTGACAAATTCGGGGTTATAGGGCGTGTCGAGGTATGCGGCGGTGTCGATGATTGTGATTTTCATAGTTGAATCTCCTTTGCATTTAGCAATTCATGCCGGCGGTGCGCCGGTCGGTGGGATCGGGTCGCTTTTCGTGCGGTGCGGCCCGTCAAGGTGTCCAGATATTCAGCGGGCCGGTCGCCGCTGAAAGGTAAAGCCGGGGTTTCGTTCGGCCATTCGAGCAACAACCTTGTCCGCCTGATCTTTCGTGAACCGGGGCGCAAAAACCTTGTTCATGCCGCGCCTGCCGCCCCACGGGTCGCAGAGGGTGAAGTGCTGATCTCCGGGGCCTTTGCAGTAGATGAAGTAGTAAATCGTGCTGGCCGCGGGCATACCGGGGTATCTACGGGGCGTGGAACGTGCAGCAACTTCGACGGAGAACGCGGACAGCATCGCACACCCGAAAAGGTGGGTGCAGCAGTTCGTTTTGCGGTCGAAAATCGCGGCTCCGTCCAGATCGCGCCCGTCTGCCGCATACTCCTTGACAAGATAGGCAATTCGTGTACGGGCTTCGGCGACGGTGCGGAAACTCATATCTTCATCGGTGAAATCGGCGGAAGCGCAGGTGATAACCTGATACCGGTGGTTCGGATCGTATTCACGCATGGTTTGTATCTCCTTTTCGTTTCGTGGTAGCCTTGCGGCTGGGGCTGGGCTGCTTTACGGTGCAACCCGGCTAGAGTATCCGTTTTATGCGTTGAGCTGTAAAAGCGTGGCTTTCGTGGGGATCAGATGCCGTGCAAGGGTGTCTGTGTAACTCGCTTCGCCCTCGTAGCTGTCCACGATCTTCTGCTCTGCCTTGCTCATGTCGTGATAGGATTTCTTGCCGTAGGACGGCGGCAACCATCCTTTCTTCTGGCTGGCGAACAGGTTAAATGACTTCAAAATGTCATCATTTGAAAACTCAATGTGGCAAGTGCCTTTTTTGTAAAACGTGGCGGTGAAGTAGTGGAATTGCACTTTCTGGCTCTGTCCGGCTTCCCCGGCAGCTTTCAGCGTGGCCCGGAGATCATCACCGTTGTACTTCTTGCCGTTCGTGTCCAGATAGTGCAAGGTGCGTTCAATTCGTGACAGGCAGCTTTCAGCGTTCCAACTGGGTTCAAACCGCCCAGACCAATCGCTGAACGCTTGACACCGGAAAATCACTTTCTTGCCGACTTTGTACGCTTCGTTCGTACACCAGCCGTTGTAGTAGTGGACATTCTTCGAGTATTCGGAATTGTAGTGCAGATTCGTCCAGTCGTCGAACAGTTCCACGATCTCGCTTTCGATGCCCTGCACGATGTTGGCGGACATTTCTTCCCGGATCGTGAGGATGTTGTAAGGGCTGAAATCGTAGTCAACCAGTTCGGAAACGCGGTTGTGATATTCGTCTTGCATCGCTCTGGTTAAGTTGTCCCGGATTTGGGGCAGGTCAAAGAGCTTTTGCCAGTACAAGCCGCGCAAGCTGCGGATCGCTTCGTTATAGCTCTTGTTGAAGTTCAGCACTTCGGTTTCCTTGTCGTCTGCGGTAGCAGCAGAAAACAGGCTCTTGATTCCGTTGTACTCTTCGTAGATACGGCGGATGCCCTCGGCGGCTGCGTTGTACCGTTCCACCGCGGCGGCGATGGGGTCAGCAGACACCAGCGCGGCAAGCTGCGGATCGGCTTTCATGTGGTCGGTCATTTCGTTGTTGAGTTCCAATCGGATTTTGCTTACTGGCTCCTTGTCGGGAATGTCAACGGAGATCAACGCCACTTCAACGCGGGCGGCGCGGCGGGCGTTCTTGAAAGCGTCCGGGATGTATTTGATCTGGGCGTTGAGTTCGTTTAGCTTCTGCGCCAGCTCTTTCCGCTCGTTCGTGTAGGGATTGCGGATCGTTTCGGCGTTGAGCAGACAGCGGATTTTGCCGCCGTCTTTCATGATCTCTAAAGCCTTGAGCAGGTGAGCAGCACCGGCGGAAAAAGGTGGGTTCATGATGATCGCCGCGTATTTCTTCGCGGGGCGGAACGTGAGAAAATCGTCATGCACCACGCGGAAACCGTCTTTCTTCAGTTTGGCGCGGAAGTCGCTGGACAGTTCCACACAGTCAAGATCAAACTCTTTCGCCTTGCTCGTGCTGTAACGGTCAAGTTCTCCCGTTTTGGGATCGTGCCGAATATCTGCGACGGCGTGAATCTGGCGGGCCAGTGCGCCGTCACCGGCAGAGGGTTCAAGGATGGGCTGCGGTAGGTGCTTCCAGCCGTATTTTGTGCTTTGCAGACTGTAAACCATTTCCCACGCGAGATTGTCCGGGGTAGGGTAAAAGTCCCGGCTATCGTTCGGGGTCGTCATGGTTCGTTCTCCTTTTCGTGTTTGATTCACCCCGGCGGGGTGTTGGGATCGGGTCGCTTTACGGTGCGGCCCGTCAAGGTATCCGTTTCACTGCTGGGCTAAAATCGTGCTCAACCATGTGGAAGAATCAGCGCAATCAACCATTTTCGCAAAGTAGCGGCCCGTTACAAGCTGGAACGCATATTGCGTGGTGTAAGTGCCGCTGTACATTTCCCGGCTGCAAAACTCTTCTATGTTGTTCCGGGTGTGCCAGTTGCGCGGCGGCAACACGTTCAGCGCGTTCTCATAGTCCTGTTTCGTGATCTCGACCATTTCCGGGGCGAGCAGCTTTTCCCGCTCAAAGTCCAGCCATTCGCCGTAGGTCATGACGGCATAAGAGCGGGCCTTTTCTTGCGCAAGGCGGCTTTCCCAATACCCCCGGTCGCTTTCGTAGTCGCCGGATTCAAGAATCTGGGTGATCCGCTGGATACTTTCGGCGTTGCTCTTCCGGGCGGCGTTCAGCACCTCTTCGGCGGTGCGGGGCGTGGGCCAGCCGGACACGGTGAAAGCGTAGATATGGACGTTGGGAACATCCACAACAACAAGCTCGTTCTTCTCTTCGTTGGTGGTCATGGTATAATCTCCTTTTCGTTTTCGTGATTCACCCCGGCGGGGTGTGGGATCGGGTCGCTTTTCGTTCGGTGCGGCCCGTCAAGGTATCCGGGGCGGGTCATGCGAGAAGATTTGCGGCGATGCTCTCAAAATCGAGCTGCTGGATGCTGGGGACCATTTCGGGGGCGTTGCGCTTGTGGTTGAGTTCGTCGAGAGCCATTACAAACGCGGCGGCTTCGCGGTCGCTGCTGATAAAGTCGCAACGATGATTTGTGAACTGCTGGACGATGGAAGAAAATTCGGGGTCGTTCTTGCTCTTCTGGTCAAACGTCTTGACGGCTTCCCGGTATTCCTTGCTGTCGTTGTCGTCGTGGGTGCGGTAAAAGTTGGAATACCACTTTTCAAAAACCGGCTCTAACTCTTCCATGTCAACAGCAACGGCGGCGGGCTTTTTCGTGGTGCGGGACTTCTTCGGGGCGGGTTTCGTGGGCAGCGGCTCAACATGAACCAGTTCGGGAAGTTCGTGGTGCTCTTCAACAACGATCGGCGCGGGGCGGGCGGCTTCGGCGGCTGCTTTTTCGGCGGCTTCCTTTGCGGCCTTGCGTTCGGCGGCAAGCTGCTTATTGTAAGCGATGATCTCCGCCGTGGACTTGAACCGGGCTTGCGGCGCGGGGCGGCTGCTTTCGACTTGTAAGCAGCTGAAAAGATGGGACTTCGTAGGGTAGTAATGCGGATCGGGTGCGGCTTCCTTGCCCTCTGCCGCGGCCTTTTCGCGCTGCTCTTTGCTGGGCTTCGTGGTGTACTTCCACAAGTAGCATTCAAGCAACGCTTTTTCGCCTTTCTTGACGCTCTTGCCCTCTTTCTTCCAATAGTCGAACGTGTGCAGTTCGTCCGCTGCAAACATGATCTCAATATCCGCGGCGGTGGCGGGCTTCTCGTTGCCGTCCTTGTCAACGATCTTGCAAGATGCAGCAACGGCGGCGATCTCTTCCGGGGTGTGGTGTGCGGCGGCGATCTGGTGCAGCGTGGCCGGGTCGAGACGTTCAGCGGCGGCGCGGATGATCTGTTTATTCGTCATGGTAAATACTTCCTTTCGTGTTTCGTTTTGTGGATCGTCCCGGCGGTGTGCCGGGGGAATGGGATCGGGTCGCTTTTCGTGGTGCGGCCCGTCAAGGTATCCGGCGGGGTTCAATCTTCGGTTTCGTCGCAATCGTGGCAATACAGCGCGTCAATAACCTTGTCGTCGCTGAAATCGTCCGGGGTTCCGTTGGCATCGACCACAAGATCGATCCGGTCAAAAATCCGTAAGTCGGTTTCACTGTCCACCAGAAAATACCAGTCGTCGCCGTCCAGCGCGTCACTGCACCAGACTTCAATCTGGTTTTCGTTGGTGGCGGTCATGCCTTGCACAATGGCCGGGGCGATGTACCGCCCAAAAGGGCCGACTTCGTAGGGACAGGCGGCAGCGGTACGGGGTGCGCTGGACAGCAGCGCGGCGGCAAGTGCGGCGGCGGTCAAAATTCGTTTCATGGTTCGTGTCTCCTTTTCGCTTTCGTGGTGTGGCTTTTCGTGCTTTTCCCCGGCTATTGTCGGGGCGTTGGGATCGGGTCGCTTTGCGGTGCGGCCCGTCAAGGTATCCGGGGGTCATGCGTAAATTTCATTAAACACTTCAACGGCGTTCCATTGCACCGCCTTTTCACGCTGGGCAGCTTTCGCGGCGTTCTGGTCGCCGCCGTTCGCCCTCAATGCGTTATAGAACACATCAACAAGGGCGGACTTTTGCCGCTCCCGTTCCCGCCATGCGTCCAACTGTCCAGCGTCATATACCTTGACCGCCCACGATTCATAGTGAATCGGGGTCAATGTTTCATGGTGCAAGCCCTTGCAGCGATTCAGAACGGAAACGATCTTCCCGGCATCCTCATAAGTTGGGGCGGCGATGATGTAGCAAGGGACAGCGGCGCGGGCTTGCTTCTCAATGTTCCACCGGTGACGGACGGCGATCTGGTTTATTTTCTTGTCGAATGCGGTCATGTTCTCGATCTCCTTTTGATTTTGATTTGCCCCGGCGGGGCGGTGATCCGGTCGCGCTTTACCGGTCGGCGGGCTTTCTCTTTTGCCAATCGGCAAGGAGAGCGGCCCAAACTGCCCGCTTGACGGCTTTCGGCAGCTTGAAAAACTCTTTATTCACGCTTTTCACCTCTTTTCTGGTTTGATTCACCCCGGCGGGGTGTTGGAATCGGGTCACTTTCAGCGGTGCGGCCCGTCAAGGTGTCCGGCTGGTTTTATGCGGTGTAGTGGTTCGCGGCGGCGAAAGTGTCCAGATCATCGGGGCTGTCAATCGCGCCCATCGGCTCGCCGTTGCGATAAACAACGTAGTACGGGCCATAATCGGTGGCTTTCATGATCGACCCGTCGGGGGTCGTCCATGTTACGGCGTATTCGCCGGATTCAATCGCGGCGATCTTTTCAGAAAGTTTCATGCGGTTTGACCTCTTTTCTGTTTTGCGGTGTTTCCTTTGCTGTGATTGCATTGTACCATGCAAAAACGAAACTGTCAAGCATTGTACCATGCAATCTACCTTTTGCACAAAAAACATTGTACCATGCTGTCAAAATTGCACATGGTACAATGCCGGAAAATATGTTATAATGATTCCGAAACGAAAAGAGGTGAACAAAATGCCCATAAATGAAAAGAAAAAAATAACGAATAACCGCTATTTAGCAAAATGCGCACAAATAAATTTGAAACCGCCGAAAGCGGACGCGGAAAAAATAAAAGCCGCCGCCGCTCAAGCGGGCGAAAGTGTGCAAGGATACATTTTGACGGCCACGCGGGAAAGAATGGCCCGCGATGGATTCCAGCCGCCCGCCCCGGACGACACCCCGGAAAAATGACCGACCCGGAAGAATGACGCGAAAAAAGAGGTAGACACGGCCCGCCGCCGCGCCTACCTCTTTTTTGTTGCCCGTTTTCCGTGGGCGGCTTTTCCGTGGCGGCTCGATGATGCCGCGCCGGTAGGAGATCGCACCCCGCCGCCGCTGGACGCTGGACAGGCCACGCCGCGCCGCCGCCCCGCGCCGGGCCGATGATGCCGCCGATCTGCACCCCGCGCCGGGCAGATGATGCCGCGCCGGGCAGATGATGCCGCGCCGGTAGGAGATTGCCCGCCGCCATACATAGCTATATAGGAGAGGGCAGCAGCACCCCGCCCGCACATCATACCAGCACCAGACAGCAGCACCGCCCGCCATACGACCGCCGCCACGCCCCGCCGCCCTACATAGCTATATAGGACAGGACCGCCCCGCGCCGGGCCGATGATGCCCGCGCCGGTAGGAGATCGCCCGCCGCCGCCCTACATAGCTATATAGGAGAGGACAGCAGCACCCCGCCCCGCTGGACAGATCGCCCCGGACAGGCCACGCCGGGCCGATGATGCCCCGCCGCCGCGCCGCGCCGGATCGAATCGGTGACAGGCTGTCACCAGTTCAGCCCGCCCGCGATACCTTAAAGGATGCCCGCCGCCGGTGTTTTGCCGCCCTTTTTCTGTCATTTTGCCGGGGTTTTGGGCTGTTTTGGCGGGATTTTTCCCGGATTTTTGGCGATTTTGACGGCTGAAAAAGTCCGATTTTTCGGTCTTTTCTTCCTTTTTCTACCATTTTCAGGGCCACCGGCAAGGTACTGGGGAGGAAGATTCTTCCACTCACGGGTCCGAAAGCCCGAAAATTTTCTAGGTATAGGGGCTTTTTTGCACTTCCCCGGAGGGGGGTCTGAAAAAGTTAGGGGGGAGTTTTTCGGGAAAATTTTCAAAATGATACACCATGATACACTTTTCCGGGTATAATAGGTACAGTGAAAAGTAAGCGAAGCTCCACGGCAATATGTCGTGGGGCTTTTTCTTTTACGCGGATTCTGGAAACGAGGTGCAGGAGTGATGCGGGATGCCGAAGCGGAACGACAAGCGCGACACCGCCAAGGCTGAGTATGTCAAGCGGCGGCGGTCTGGCGAGAAGATCAATCTCAAAGACTTTGCCAACGAACAGGGCGTGACCTATGGCACGGTCCGCAACTGGAAGAGAATCGACCAGTGGGAAGATGCCATAGAGCGCAAGCGCGGCGGGCAACCCGGCAACAAGAACAGCCGGGGCAAGAAGAACGCCAAGGGCAACCCCGGCGGCGGTGCGCCGGACGGCAACACCAACGCCGAGAAAGACGGCGCGTACAGCACTATCCATCTTGACAAGCTGACAAAAGAGGAACGGGAGTGGCTGGATGCGATACCAACCGGGGCGAGTGCGAACAACGCCTATGAGTTGAAGCTGCTGCGGATTCAGCAACGGCACATCATGGAGAAAATCGCAGAGTACGAAAAGTGCAACCCGGAAGAACTGTTCACGGCCACCATCACCGATATGCGCAAACCCGGCCCGGATGCCGAGGGAAAAACGGCGGATAGTGCTGTGCAGAAGATGGCGATGGTCAACAAGGACAGTGCTTTTGTTCGAGTGACCCAGCTGCGGGAAGCCCTGAACAAGGTTTCTGGCAGAATCATTTCTCTTACAACGCAGATTCGACAGCAAGAAGAATTTGAAAAGCGGTACGCGCTGGAACTGGCTCGCCTTGACATTGCAAAAATGCGGGCGACCGGTGAAGTGGATATAGACCCGGAGGGGGACGAAGAGGATGAAGAAGAAGCTCCACACGACAAAGATAGTGGCGCAGTATCTTGACCTGTCCGAACGCCGGGTGCGACAGCTCCGGGACGAAGGTGTGCTGGAAGAAAAAGCCCCCGGCTTGTATGACTTACGTTCCAGCGTCCGGCGGTACATCAACTATCTGCGGGGCGACGAGGGCGGCAAGGCTGATCTCAACGAGGAACGGGCAAAGTTGACAAAGGAAAAGAGAATCGCCGCTGAAACCGAGAACAAGGTGCGCAACGGGGAACTTTACCGCAAGTCGGATATTATGACCGGAATGACAACCATCGTCATGAACCTTCGTTCAAGACTGCTTGCCCTGCCGAACAAGCTGGCGGCGAACATTGCCAAGCTGGACGGCGACGAGGATAAAATCATGGACTTGCTGCAAAGCTCGCTCCACGAGATTATGGAAGAGTTTTCAAACTATCAGGTCGCGTTGGAGCGGCCAAAGGATGATGAAGATGGGCAAGACGGCAAAGAAAAAGGATAAGCCGAAAAACAAATGCAAGAGCTGTCCGTGGGGAAAGCGCATTCATCAGCGGCTTACTCTGTGTATGTTCCCGGAATGTGTCAGGGGTGAGCCGAAACATGAAAAAGAAGCGGATCGTAAAACTTGAACCGCAGACAGTGGAACTGTTTGCAGAGGTTTTAAGTAAGCTGCGCCCGCCGCCGCCGCTGACGGTCAGCCAGTGGGCGGACAAATACCGGGTGCTGTCCGCTGAATCAAGCGCAGAGCCGGGGCGATGGCATACAGAGAAAGCCCCATACCAGCGGGCTATCATGGATGCCATTGGTGATCCTCACGTCCGGTCGGTCGTCGTCATGTCAGCAGCGCAGATCGGCAAGACGGATGCTTTCATCCTCAACCCGTTGGGCTACTACATGGACTATGCGCCATGTCCGGTGATGTGTATGCAGCCGACCCTTGACATGGGACAAACGCTCTCGAAAGACCGCATTGCTCCAATGATCCGGGACACGCCTCGGCTTACCGGCCTTGTAGATACCAAGAGCCGGTACGCTGGCAACACCGTCATGAAGAAGAATTTTCCCGGAGGACACATCACCATTGTGGGTGCAAACAGCCCGTCCAGCCTTGCCAGCCGCCCCATCAAGGTGCTGCTGGCGGATGAAATCGACCGCTACCCAAAGAGTGCGGGAACAGAGGGTGATCCCCTCGATCTGGCAAAAAAACGCCAGACGACCTTTTGGGATTACAAGACCGTCATAGTCAGCACTCCCACCATCAAGGGAGACAGCAGAATCGAGGATGCCTACTTGCTTTCTACGCAAGAGGAATGGAACGTACCATGCCCGGAATGTGGAGCATACCAGCCGTTCCTCTGGGAGAACGTCAAGTTTGACCCGGACGATCTTGACAAGGGTGTGAGCTACGTCTGCCGGGAGTGCGGCTGCATCGCCAACGAATATAGGTGGAAAGAGCAGGGCATTCACGGCAAGTACGTTGCAGCCAACCCCGGCGCAGAAGCCAGAGGATTTCACCTGAACACGCTGGCTTCAACCTTTGTGGGTTGGAAAGAGGTCGTGCAGAAGTTCATAGAAGCCAAGATCGCCCTTGACCACGGCAACCCCGAACAGATGAAAGTTTGGGTAAACACCGAGCTGGGTGAAACGTGGGAAGAACGCGGAATCCAGTTGGAGGACACCGAGCTGTTCAACCGCCGCGAAATCTACGCCGCAGAAGTGCCGGACGATGTTCTGTATCTTACTGCCGGTGTTGACGTGCAGGACGACCGCTTTGAAGTTGAGGTGGTCGGCTGGGGCGAGGGTGTGGAGAGCTGGGGCATCCGCTACCAGAAAATCTACGGCGATATGCTGTCGGATCAGGTATGGGACGACCTCGACAACTTCCTGCTCAGAACATGGCAAAAGGCGGATGGGACGGCCTATCCGCTGTTGGCTACCTGCATTGATTCCGGTGGACACCATACGGATGCGGTATACCGGTTCGCCAAGGAGCGGCTTAACCGACGTGTCTTTGCAATCAAGGGCATGGGCGGCAGCGGCGTTCCGTTCATCCGAAACCCATCCAAGAACAACCGCGTAAAGGCGGATTTGTTTATTCTGGGCGTTGACGCTGGCAAGACAACCATCTACCAGCGTTTGGAGGTCAAGGCGCAAGGACCAAACTACTGTCACTTCCCGTCGAACCCGGAAGCGGGGTACACGGAGGAATACTTCAAGGGCTTAACGGCTGAGAAGAAAGTGGTGCGGTTTGTGAAAGGCCGCTTGAAAGAATACTGGGAAATCAAAGACAAAGAGCATAAACGAAACGAGCCGTTGGACTTGCGCAACTACGCAACAGCGGCTCTTGCCATTTCTCGCCCCGTGCTGAAAAAGCCAGATGCAGACGGAACACCCGTCCAGCCGGTAAAGAAAACGCGGGGTCGTCGTCAACTTTCGGGAGGTATCTAAATGGCAGGAATTACGCTGGAAACAGCACAGAAGCAGCTTGACCTTTGGATCACCGCCGAAGAAAAGGTGTCGCACGGTCAGAGCTACCAGATCGGCAACCGGTCACTGACCCACGCAGACCTGACCCAGATTGGGAAGCGCATTGATTACTGGTCGAACAAGGTAGAAGAGCTTTCTCGCATCAGGAAAGGCAGAAACCGGATGGGGCATTTTGTCCCCCGTGACCTATAAGGAGGGCTGGCATGGGAATGTTTGATAGCCTGCTCACGGCGATTGCCCCAGAGCGGGCGGTGAAACGCGCTGCCGCACAATCGGCAATACGGGCAATCAATTCGGGCTACTCCAACTATGGAGCAAGTCTGCACAAGAAATCCATGCGGGGCTGGACATGGCACGGCGGAAGCCCGAAAGAGGACATCGAAGATAATCTTCGCGTCCTGCGGGAAAGAAGCCGCGATGCCTTTATGGGCGTTCCGCTGGCGACCGGTGCAATCAAGACGATGCGCACCAACGTGGTGTGCGGCGGCTTGACCCCGACACCCCAGATCGACAACGCCTTTCTGGGTATCTCCGATGAAGAAGCCCAGAAGATCAACGCCCAGATCGCACGGGAGTTTGGCCTGTGGGCGAACAAACCGACCTGCGATGCAGACCGGCTTGATAACTTCTATATGCTCCAACAGCTCGTGTTCACGGGTTTCCTGCTGAATGGTGACGCTGTGGCGGTGCTGCAAAACAAGAAGTCGCCCGGTGTGCCGTATGATCTGCGGCTGCGGATCATCGAAGCCGACCGGCTGTGTTCGCCCAGCTTCATGGACGTGCTTTCGCCCTGCGAGATCAACGGTCGCCATGTTGAAAAGATCGTGCAAGGTGTTGAAACCGATGCGGCGGGAATGGTCATTGCCTACTGGATTTGCGACCGTCACCCGCTGGCAAGCACGGCGGCGGCTGGTCTTGCAGCATCACACTGGACGAGAGTGGAAGCCTACGGCGCAAAGACCGGGCGGCAAAACATCCTGTGTCTGATGCAGCGTGACCGCGCCGGTCAGGTGCGGGGAGTGCCGCTGCTGGCTCCGGTGCTGGAAAGTTTGAAGCAGCTGGGACGCTTCACGGACGCAGAGCTGACCGCTGCTGTGGTGTCAGCTATGTTCACGGTTTTCATCAAGAAAACGGATCAGTCTGACGAGATACCGTTTGGCGAGATGCTTCCGCCGGAGGTGCAAGTGGATGCCCCGGACAAAACCAGTGTAGAGCTGGCTCCCGGCGCGTTTATCGACCTGAATCCCGGCGAAGATGTACAGTTTGCAGACCCAAAACATCCGACAACGGGATTTGAAGCGTTCATGAACGCCATTGTGAAGCAGATGGCCGCAGCGTTGGAAATTCCGTCCGAGGTGCTTTACAAACAGTTCAGCACAAGTTACTCAGCAGCGCGGGGCGCACTGAACGAGTTCTGGCGAACAACCGGGATGCACCGTGACTGGTTTGCAGATTATTTCTGCCAGCCGGTCTACGAAGCATGGTTCCGGGAAGCTGTGTGCAAGGGAAGGATCAAAGCACCCGGTTTTCTGGTTGACCCGGCTGTGGCTGCGGCCTACATGAACTGCACATGGAACGGCCCGGCAAGGACAAACCTGAATCCAAAGGATGAAGCCGCAGCCGCCCAGATGCGGGTGAACAGCGGCTTCTCTACGGCAGCACAGGAAACCGCCCAAATGACCGGCGGAAGTTATGAAGCAAATATGCGGCAACGGAAATCCGAAGCCGCACTGAAACGGGAGGTGGACGAAATTGCAGGAGCGCAAGCACAACAGCAAACCGCTGTTCCTGAACGGGACGGCGGCGACCCCGGCAAAGACGAATAATAAGAAATTTTGGGAGTTCCGCAATGCAGCTGACACCGGCGGCACGGCGGAACTTCTGCTTTATGGCTACATCAGCGAAACGAGCTGGATGGGCGATGAAGTGACCCCGAAAGAGTTCGCCGCTGATCTTGCGACGATCCCGGCAACGGAGGATTTGACGGTGCGCATTTGCAGCGGCGGCGGTGACGTTTGGGCTGCACAGGCCATCGGTGCGCTGCTGGAAAACCGGATCGGCACAGTCACGGCGCAGATCGAGGGCATTTGCGCCAGTGCCGCAACCATCGTGGCAAGTCATTGCAAGGTGGTCAAGGCGGCGGAAGATGCAACCTACATGATCCATCCCATCCGGGTGAACCCGAACGGGTTTGTGGACATGGCGGGCTTGCAGCAGCTTATGGATGCGCTGACCGTGATGCGTACCAACGTGCTGAACCAGTACGCCAAAAAGACCGGCCACACCGTCGAGGAAGTGGCGGCGTGGATGGATGCTACATCGTGGTGGTCTGCAAACGAAGCCAAAGAACACGGCTTTGTGGATGAAGTCACGACCGGCAACCAAACCAAGGCACAGGTCGAAAACCGCAACGGTGCGCTGTTCATCAACAGCGTTGCCGTGCCGGGTGCTTTCGACGATGCCCCTGAATTTGTACGAAACCGCGCTGTGGTGGCCCCTGCCGCAGAGGGCGGTTTTGTAAATACCACCGACAACAGCAACCCGGCGGAAGAGCCGGACAACGACAACGGAGGAACCGAAATGGAGTTCAAGAACAAAGAAGAGCTTCGGGCGGGCTGTCCTGATCTGGTCAATGAGATCGTGAACGATGCCCGTGCAGAAGCACAGAAGCAGGAACGTGACCGTCTTGCCGCCATTGACGAGATCGCAGACACCATCCCGTCCGAGCTGGTGGCAGAAGCCAAGTATGGCGCAAAGGCTTGCACCGCACAGGAGCTTACCTACCGCGCCGCTCTGGATGCAAAGAAGAAAGGCCATAAGCTGCTGGACGATGTGCAGGACGACGCACAGGCCAGCGGCGCAAATGCCGTGGGCGGTGCAACCGCTGGCGGTGTGGGCGGTACTGGCGTGACCAACACCAAGCCGACCGATGCCGAGAAGCGGGCCGCTTTCAAGAACCTGCTGCACCCCAAAAAGGAGGACTGACCTATGGCAACTAAGATGCTGAGTGAAAAGCTGGGCGAGGTTGAGTACGACAACCTGATCGTGGGTCTGACCCCGCCCAAGCGCGTCGGTGCTGGCAAGATCGCCAGCACCGGCAGTAAAGAAGCAACCTATACCCGCGGTACTGTGTTCGCCAAGAGCGCAAAGGACGGCAAGCTGTACATTCTGGGCAGCACCGCAGCTTCCGGCGACACGCTGACCGCTGACTGCATCCTGACCGACGACGTGACCGTCCCGGCCACCGGCGATGCGACCACCACCGTTTATCTGGCTGGCTGTTTCAACCCGGACAAGCTGGTGGTCAAGGACGAGTACACCATGACCGAAGCGGACAAGAGCGCACTGCGCATGAACGGCATTGCAGTCCTGCCCGTGACTGAGATGTGAAAGGAGGATACATACAATGGCTGAGATTCTTCTGAATTTCTTCGACAACATCATTCTGGCAACAGCCGTTGAAGAGGTCGTCCCGGCGGTCGGCTTCTTCAAAGATCGCTATTTCCCGACCGGTGCAGGTGACATTTTCAAGGCCGACAAGGTTATTACCGAGTACCGCGACGGCGACCGCAAACTGGCCGCGTTTGTTGCTCCCCGTGTTGGCGACATTCCCATGACCCGCAGCGGCTATGAGATCACCAGCATCAAGCCCGCCTATATCGCACCGTCCCGTCTGCTGACGCTGGACGAGCTGACCAAGCGCGGCTTTGGCGAAGCAATCTATCCCGGCATGGACGAGCAGCAGAGAGCCGCCCGCCTGCTGGTGGATGATATGGCCGACATGGATGCCCGCATTACCCGCCGCGAAGAGTGGATGGCTGCGCAGACCATGATTAACAACGGCTGCGATATGGTGGAGTACATCGACGATGTGACGCAGGGCGACACCAAGCAGGTGCGCTTCTTCACCGGCGAAAAGAGCAACCACCTGTATACCGTGGCAAAGAAGTGGAACGAGACTGGCGGCGATTACCGCAGCGATGTGCGTAATATGTGCCGTATGCTGTCCTCCCGCGGCCTGCCCGCTGCCGATCTGGTTCTCGGTACGGATGCTGCTGACTACATCCTGACCGATGAAGCAACCCAGCGGCTTCTGGACAAGAACAGTGGTATCATCACCGGCGAGATTCGCCAGCAGCTTTCCAAGTACGACGGTGTTGTGCTCATGGGCACTCTGAACTTCGGCGGCTTCATGCTCACCGTGTTCAGCGTCGATGAAACCTACTCCGACGACCACGGCCTGACGAAGAAGTATTTCCCCGCCGATGCTGCTATGGTGACTGCTCCCAACTGCGGCCACATGATGTACGGCTCCATCACCCAGATGGATTACGGTCAGGTGAACTACTCGACCTATGCTGCAAAGCGTGTTCCGAAGTTCGTCGTGGATCAGGACAAGGACACCCGCAAGCTCCGTCTGGGCTGTCGCCCTCTGGCCGCTCCCAAGAACAAGAACCCGTACATCTTCGCCGCAAACGTGGTGGGCTAAACCGGAAAGGAGCAGCTACATGAAAATCGTTCAGATCATCGCCGGTGGTTACGGCCACCGTCCCAAGGCAAACGCCCCCGCCAAGCTGATTCTGGCGGGGGAATTTGTTTGCCTTGATGATGCCGAAGCTGACCGCCTTGTGCAGCAGGGCGTGGCAGTCTATGGCGAACCGGACGAGGAAACCCGCGAGATTGTGGAACAGGCAGATGCAGACGGCAACGAGCCTGAACCGCACCCCGCCGCGGCGGACAAAACGCCCCGCAGGAAGGCCCGCAAGACCTCTGCGGAGTAAACGGGTGCGACCATGACCGACTTTCTGGAAATGGCAATGGCTGACATTGACGAGGTTTTCTTTCAAGAGTTTGTCGAAAAGCACACCATCGACGGAGAAGAGTTCGATGTTGTGCCGTATGAGGTAGACCTGAGAGAACGCAAGTCGCACTGGGAAGCCGGAGCCAAACAAAACTTCGACCAAGGACTGTATATTTCTCAAAAGCAGTTTTTTGTTCGCGTTGCTGATTATGGCCCTGTTCCTAAAATCGGGAAACCGATGGAGTACGACAAGATCACCTACTCGGTGAAGAGCTGCCAGATAGAACATGGTCTGTATTTGGTCACGTTGGAGAGGGTGCGGCAGTAATGGCAAAAGCAATCTATGACGTGCAAGTGCCAAACATCGGTGAGGTGGAACGTGCGCTCGGCGATCTGCATGACAAGGCTCCCAGAGCCATGAAGAATGCAGTCAACCAGACCGCCACGAGAGCCAAGAACATGATGGTTCGGCAGGCACGGCTTCGGTACGCCGTCAATTCCGCCGGTCGCCGTCACCTGAATGCGTTGAAAATCCGCAACAGGGCGACGACGCAGAACCCCACGGCGGAGATTTTTATTTCCAGCCGCCGAAACGATCTGGGCGATTTTCAGTCAAACCCGGCTGTTCCTCACATGGGAACAAGCTGGGTTTTGTCGCCTGAGTTCCACACCTCCCGTGTCTTGAAGAAAAATCCGATGGCCCCGCTGACCGGCGGACAGACCGATTACGGTCAGGCGAGTAAGGGCTTTCTGGTGAAGTTCGACAGTGGACACGTTGGCATGGTGCAGAGGATTCTCGGTCGTCCGGCGACAAACCCGAAATCGACAAGATGGAGGAACAGGAACGGCATCGTAGAAAAACTCTACACCATGTCCAGCCCGTCGGCCAGTGCTATGCACAGTACGGTATGGCGGGAAGAGGTGGAACCGGACAGCGAGATCATCTTGCAGGAGCGGTTACAGCATGAGGTGTCCAAGATTCTGCTGCAAGCCGGGAGGAAAGCAAAGTGAGAGAAAGAAACTATACGCCGGTTGACGCTGTGAAGTGTCTGCACGAAGAGCTTGAAAAACTCTTTGAGGGCAAGACGTTCAGCGGTCAGGGCGAAGATAAGCCGCTCAACATCTTCGACTTTGAATTTCCGACCGACTTCGGCAACGACGAAGATGTGGACACAGTAGCCGCCGCCGCCCCGTTTATTCTGGTCAAGGCCGCAGGTTGGAGCATCGACAAGATGGAAGAACCGGAACTGGTGGACATGAGCCTGATTATTTGTACATACCAGACACCCAGCCGCAATAAGGCGGAGGGAGCGCGGGACATGAAAGCCCCGGCGGTGCTGGACTTGTACAACATCATGCAGGATTTGGCCCAGCATTTCCGCGTCTACAACGTCTTTGGCGATTACTTCAACGTGCTGCTCCCCATTGATTGTGCGATCCAGCAGGATAACACAAGTCCGTACTACTTCGCTACCGTGCAGATGGACGTGACCTGCCCCAGCATGAGCAGCGAGAACAACCCAGAAATTGAGGTGTTAATATGAGCGAGAGAAAGCAGACCGCCGCAGAGAATACCGCAGCGGTGAAAAAGACCGGCCCTGTTGTGTACTGTGGCCCGTCCGTAAAGAACACTGTGAAGCAGTTTACCGTGTACAGCGACGGCGACGCGCTGCCGGATGCGGTGACTGACTTCCTGAACAGAATCCCGGCGGCACGGGGCCTGATGGTTCCCATCGCCGACTTCGCAAATACTCGCGCAGCTCTGGAAAACCCCAAGAGCGGCGCGGGTATTATTTTTGCCGCGGTTAAGGCGGCACTGAACTAAAGGAGGGAGTAACGCATGGCAGTTTATAAGCATGGCGTTTACGTTACTGAGCAGCCGACCGGTGTTGTTGCACCGGTACAGTCTACCGCTGGTTTGCAGGTGGTGATCGGTACTGCGCCGATCAACCGCGCCAGCGACCCCTATCACTGCACCAACACCCCGATGCTGGCAAACACCCTGAAAGGTGCGACCGCAGCGGTCGGTTATAGCAACGACTACGACAAGTACACCATCTGTCAGAGCATGGGGGCCTGTTTCAAGGTGATGGGCGTTGCGCCGGTGATCCTGATTAACGTCCTCGACCCCAACAAGCACAAGAAGGACATGGCAGAAACCACCGTGCAGGTCAACAGTGGCGTTGCAACTGTGGAGCAGAAAGACATTCTGCTGGACAAGCTGGTTGTCAAGTCCGCATCTACGACCCTGACCGCTGGCACGGACTACACCGCAGCCTTTGACGATGACGGTTATGTGACCATTGCCATCATCCCCGGCGGAAAGGCCGCGAGCGCAACCAGCCTGACCGTGAGTGGTGTGCAGATCGACCCCGATGCCGTTACCGCCGCCGACATTGTGGGCGGTGTGAATGCCAAGGGCGTAGAAACCGGCATGGAGGTAATCCGTCAGATTTACCCCGCGCTGAACATGACCCCCGGTATTCTGCTGGCTCCCGGTTGGTCGGAGAATGCTACCGTTGCCGCTGGCTTGCAGGCGAAAACCGGCAACATCAACGGCGTGTTCCGAGCTGTTTGTATCGTGGATATTGACAGCTCTGCCACAGGAGCAACCACCTACACCGAGGTAAAGCAGCAGAAAGAGAAGCAGGCGGTCACTAGCCCGAACTGCTACCCTGTCTGGCTGTATGCCAAGGTGGGTGATACGCGCTATGCTGGCTCCGCTATGGCGGCGGCGCTGACCGTGGCGACCGATGCAGCCAACGGCGACATTCCTCATGTCAGCCCGTCCAACAAGACGCTGGCAATCTCTGCCGCCTGCCTGAAAGACGGTACGGAGGTGCTGCTGGATCAGGAACAGGCGAACGTCGTCAACTCGTTCGGCGTGGCAACGTGGCTGAACATGAACGGTTTCAGACTGTGGGGCAACAACACCGCAGCGTATCCGGGCACTACCGACCCCAAGGATCGCTGGTTCAGCGTCCGCCGCTTTATGAGCTGGGACGACAACACGTTCATTCAGGCCTACTTCCAGAAGGTCGATGATCCTCTGAACAAGCGTCTGATCGAAGCTCTGGTGGACAGCGAGAATGTGCGCGGAAACAGCTTTGTCAGCCGTGGCATTTGCGCCCGCCATGAGATTCAGTACATCGAAAGCGAGAATCCCACCACCTCGCTGCTGAACGGCTGCATTACTTTCCACAAGTATCTGTCTCCGTTCAACCCGGCAGAGGACATCGAAGAGCTGGTGGAGTTCGATCCAAACGCAATCTCTGATGCGCTGGGCGGCTAAAAGAGGAAGGAGGAAATAAACAATGGCACTGGATACTAACCTGACCCCGGAAATTGTCAACAGCTTCAACGTCTACATTGACGGCGTGAAAGCAATCGGCACGGCCCCGGAGATCACCCTGCCGCAGATCACCTCGGAAACTATTGACGTTTCCGGTTCTGGCATCCTCGGCAAAATCTCCGCACCGAATATCGGCCAGTTTGAGAGCATCGAGCAGGAGATTTCTTTCAACCTCGTGTATTCGAGCTTTGTCAACGTCCTGTCCCCGAAGCGTCAGGTCAATCTGACTTTCCGTGTGGCACAGCAGGCGGTCGATAAGAGCCTTGGTTATGCCTACAAGGGCCTGCGCATCGTTGAGGTCGGTCGTGTCAAGGAGTTCACTCCCGGCAAGATCAAGGCGGGCGAGGGCATGGAAGCAAAGGCCAAGCTCGAACTGACCTACCTGATGATCGAGAACGACGGCGAAGAGATTATCGCTATCGACAAGCTGAACGGTATCTACCGTGTGCAGGGTGAGGATATGCTGGCGGACGTTACCGCACTGATCTGATCCCACTGGAACGAATGACCGCCCCGAAAGACCGGGGCGGTCAATTTTTTGTATCAACAGAAAGGAAATAGTCATGGAAAAGAACATTTCTACCGCCGCAGAGCAGACCGAAACCGCAGAGGTAAAGAAGAACCCGAAAATCGTTGAGCTGGCTCGTCCCTACAAGTTCGATGATACGGAGTACACTGAGATCGACCTGTCCGGTCTGGACAAGCTGACGATCAAGGACGCAGTTCTTATCATCAAGAAGCTGTACAACGAGGGCGAGATGGCGGCAATGATTACTCCCGAAACCGCCACTGCCTATACCGACGCTCTGGCCGCAGCCGCAACGAAGCTCCCCATTGAGTTCTTCGAGCTGCTTCCTATCGGAGCAAGCAAGAAAGTGCGCCAGACCGTGCAGGCATCTCTCCGCAATGCGACCGCAGACGACGACAACAAGGACAAGCATAGCCACGTTATGAAGTTCGGCAAGCCCTACACCTACAAGGGCGAAACCTATACCGAGATCGACCTGTCCGGTGTTGCCAACATGACGGGCATGAACGTCCGTCAGGCGGAGAACCGCATGGAGGAAGAAGATATTCGTGCGGCAGAAAAGACGCTGAACTACTACTACTGCTGTCTGATCGCTTCTATGGCGACCGGTAAGGATGTTGCTTTCTTCCTTGGCCTGCCGCTGTCGGAAGCTGTGCAGCTCCGCGCAGAGGTCAACCACAAGGATTTTTTCGCTTAAAGGGCGGCTACAAAACGATAAGAAAGGCGGCGATAAGCCTAGCCACGGTTACGCATACCAGTGCGGATTTCTACCTCAATCTGCCGGTGCGTGAGCTGGTAGAAATTCACGGGGAGGTGGCGGAGGAATGGCAAAAAATCAAGAGCTAGAGCTTTCTATTCTGATCGGCGGACACGTTGACAACTCGCTTGCACAGGCAGTCAAGTCAGCAAATTTGCAGATTGGAAGTATCGCAAACGGTGCATCGAAGTTCGCGGCAGACATTGCAAAGGGCGCAGCCGTTGCCGCAGGAAGCGTAGCGGCTGGCGTGGTGAACACCACAAAAGAAGCAGTCTCTTTCGAGAGCGAGATGCTGGATGTGACAAAGTACGTTGGAGGTCTGACAGACGACAACGGAAAAATTGTCCACGAGAACTACGCACAAATGTCGAAAGACATTCTTGATTTAAGCACGGAGATTCCGTACACCGCAAAAGAGCTTACCCGCCTTGCGGCTGCTGCCGGTCAGTCCGGCAAAAGCATGGACGACCTGATAAGCGAGGGCTTCCTGCGTGACGTTGCCGAAATGGGAACGGCTATGGATATTTCCGCAGATCAGGCGGGCGACTGGGCCGCAAAATGGGAGGTTGCATTCGGAACCAACCACGAGGGCGTTATGAAGCTGGCCGACCAGATCAACTATCTGGGCGCACACTATGCGACGACAGCCGCAGAAATTGCGCAGACGGTCAACGACACCGGCTCACTTGGCTTGATCGCTGGCATGGACACGGATCAGACCGCCGCCCTGTCAACGGCTCTGTTGGCAATGGGCGTTAATTCCAGCACGGTTGCAACGTCTATCCGCCGTATGTACACAAACCTCACAATGGGGTCAAAGGCGACAAAAGCCCAGAAAGAAGCCTTTGAAGAACTGGGATTCAGTGCAACGCAGTTTGCAAAAGATATGCAGAAAGTCGATGCAAACGGAAAGTCCCTTGCGCCGGAAGCGTTGAAGAAACTGTTTACGGCGATAGGGCGGCAGGACGAGGATAAGCAAGTTGGCTACCTAAAAACGTTGCTCGGCCAGTGGGCTATCGAGAGCGGCGCAAAGCTGACCGGAAATCTTGACCTCTTCGTACAAACGCTGGACGATGTGGGCGATGCTTCAAAGTACAACGGAAGTATGTACAAGGAATTTCTGCTGAAATGCGAAACCTCTGAATCGGTGTTGTCGATGATGAGCAACGCATGGCGGGCCGTCCGCATCGAGATCGGAAACAACTTCCTGCCGATTCTGAAAGAGGTTGCCGGTGTTGTCATCGACAAGCTCAATGACTTCCGCACAGCCCTGCCGGATATAACGGCACGGGTAAGGGAAGTTATCGAGTATCTGCTGAACAACGGCGACAAGGTAGCCGCAACGCTCGGCGGAATCGGCGCAGCGTGGGCTGGTATGCGGTTTGCACCGCAGATTCTTCAAGTCGTCAGTGGGGTCACAAAGGGCGTGAGCGGGGCCGTCACCGGCGGCGGGGCGGCTTTCAATGGAATCCGCACCATCGCCAGCGGTATGGGCTATGGCGCACAGATGGCAAGCATCCCGCCTTCGTCTGTTGGCCCGCAGCCCAAAAACTCACTGCTGAAAAGCATAGCGACAAGAGCGAACGGCGCGGGAATTGGTCTGTGGGCTACCATGAAAAACTTTACCGGGCTGACAAAGGCTGACGGAAAGGATTTGGGAAAATCCAAAATCAGCTTTGTTCGGGATGTTATGGGAGCAACGGAGCGCGGACAAACCATCCGACAGAGCTTCCCCTATATCAACGGCGTTATGTCTGCTGCGTCTGACTTCGGAAAGACGAAAATCGCATCCGGCATCGGTGGAGTTGCCAAGCAGATTTTCACGGGAATCATCGGCCCGAACGGCATCGACGTGGCGAAACTTGCAGGAGGACTAAAAAACTTCGGTGGGGCTACGGCTGCTGTATTTGGAGCGATGCCCGGAAATGCTGCAAAAGCTGGCGTGAATTTCCTCTCAAAGATGAACTTTGCAAACGGTACTGGTTTGGGAAGAACCATCTACCGAATGGAAAACAGCACGCAGGGATTGAGCGGAAAGGCTGCTCTTGCGCAGATGGGGTACATCTTCAACCAGACGCGCCCCGGACAAGTGCTGTCTGGCGCAACCGGATTTATAAAAAATGCAGCTCCGGCGGTGGCAGACTTCGGCGGCAAGGCGTTCGGGCTGGGCAAGGCCGTGGCATCGCCAGTCCTGAAAGGCGGTTTCAACATCTTCGCTGGCCTTATGTCAACATTCGGGCCAGTGATTGCCGGTCTGGGCGGTGTGATTGCGGTGGTCAGTCTGCTGGGAGATCACTTCGAGGATATTCGCAAGATTATCGGACAGGTGTTTGGCGAAAAGGGGCTGACGCTCTTTGATGGATTCACCGGGAAAGTGCAGGGTATCGCGGGGAACATCCACGATACTTTGAGCAATGCTTTCTCACTGGAAAACCTGCAAAACATCCAGCAAGGTTTAAGCGGAAAGAGCATCCTCGGAATTGACGATCTAGGAACTACGTTCGGTGCAGTGATCCCAATCATCGAATCGGTAAAGGACTTGATTGGTCAGATCGTAGACCTCGGCGTGAACCACATCAAACCGTTACTGGCGGATGTGCTGAGCTTCGCGGTAAACGATTTGTTCCCGGCGGTATCGCCGCTGATAAGCATGATTATCAGTCTGGTCGGAACGACCTTGATAAATGCAATCAAGCTGGTGGTCGATGTGATCCACGGTCTGCTGCCGGTGATCGAGCCTGTGATCCAGTCCATCGTTGGGCTGATAAAAGGCATCGTGTCGGTGACGATTACGGTTGTCAACGGCATCATTCATGCCCTGAACAGTTTCTCGTTCACGGTTCCCCAGTGGCTTGAAAATGTTCCGGTGGCGAAGAGCTTTGCCGGTAAGACATTCGGTTTCAACCTGTCGGAAGTGGCAATGCCTGCTTTCGCCAACGGTGGCTTTACCCGCGGGGTGAGCATCGCCGGTGAAGCAGGAACGGAAGCCGTAATTTCTTTCAAGCCCAGTGTCCACGACAGCAACGTGGAAAACTGGGTGCGAGCTGGCCGTATGCTGGGCGTGTCCGGTGAGGATGCGACCCGCGCAGCCGGTGCACAGAACGTCCAGTATTTTTCCAACGGTGGATTTACAGACGGAAGCAAGGAGAAGCTGAACAACCTGATCGACTTCTCCAAAGCCTACGGCGATTACGCACTACGTTCCAATGGCATCAAGTCCACTGGCGATGTGGTGTCGATGATGTGGACGGTGGCGAACAACGCCATGTCCGGTGATGGTTCCTTGGAACTGGCAGCGACAAGCATCGCCGCAGATGTTGTCCCGCTGGTACTGAACAAGTATTTTGGCGGGGACAGCACGATCACCTCTGTGCTGACCGAAGCAGCAAAGACCTACAACGGCGGCACGGTGCTGTCGAGCTGGGAAAACGGTGTCTTGACCGATACCGGAACGCCGCTCTATATGCTGCCGCAGCAGGATGCGGCACAAATGCCCGCCATAGAAACGCCCGACGTTCCGGCTGAAACGTACCAGACCGCGAAAGAACTTGCAGAGAACAGCGCAACAGGCAACGAGAAGCTGAACAACCTGATCGACTTCTCCAAAGCCTATGCCGACTATGCCCTACGCTCTAACGGTATCCGCACGGCGGGGGACGTAGCATCTATGCTGTGGACGGTCGCCAACAACTCGCTGGCCGGTGACGGCTCTCTGGCTCTGGCAGCTACCAGCATTGCCGCTGATGTTGCCCCGCTGGTACTGAACAAGTATTTTGGCGGGGACAGCACGATCACCTCTATGCTGACCGAAGCGGCCAAGACCTATAATGGCGGCACGGTGCTGTCGAGCTGGGAAAACGGTGTTCTGACCGACACCGGAACACCGCTCTATATGCTGCCGCAGAGAGACACCGAGAAAACCCTGCCGGATATGCCGTCCAGTGCATACCGCGCCGCGGGCGGCGGTGACGGCGGAAGTTCCAGCAGCATCAAGGATTCCCAGTTTGTCTTTTCGCCGCACATCACTGTCGGCAGCGGGACAAACATGGAAGAGCTTGAACGCGAAATGCGGAAGCTATTTGAAGAGTTCAAACAGGAAATGCGTGAAAAAGAGCGTGAACAGGGCCGTGTCAAATATGCTTCGTAAGGGGGTGGCCTGATGGCGTACACGACAAAGAGCGGCGACACTTGGGACGGCATTGCGAAATCCGTCTACGGTGACGAGCTGAAAGCCGATGTGCTGATGGCCGCAAACCGGGAGTACATCGAGATTTACAGATTCGATTCCGGCGTTGAGCTAGTCACGCCGGACATTGAAGAAGAGGTGGCGGCAAACGATAACCTGCCGCCGTGGAAAAGGTAGGTGGTGATATATATGATTGCGATTCAGCCCAGAAAAACGATCCTGAAATTGGAGTACAACGACACCGATATTTCCGGGGACATTTCCGGGGATGTGGAGAGCTTCACCTATAACGACCGGGGAGCAGATTCGAGCGACAGCATTTCCATCAAGGTAAACGCGGTGGATGATAAGTGGATCAACTCGTGGTTGCCGGATAAGGAAGCTGTGCTACACCCGACACTCTGCACGAAAAACTGGATCGTGCAGGGTGACAGCACCCCGCTTGACTGCGGGACGCTGGTGGTGGACGATCTCAGCTATTCCGCTGGGCCGTGTGTGCTGACCATCGGCGCGGTGGCCCGTCCGAACGGAACGAGCTTTCACGAAAAAAACCAAGAGTGCGTCTGGAAAAAGACCTCCATCAAGCGCATCGCTCAGACCATTGCCGACCGGTACGGGCTGGGGTGCAGCATGGATGCCGAGGACGTGGACATTGCGCTGAAAGAGCAGGACGACACGGATAGTTCGTTCCTACAAAAACTTTGCAGCACATACGGCCTGATCCTCAAAACCTACCGGAGCAAAATCTGGATTTTTGATCGTGAGCAGTACAAGAAAAAGGATGCAGTAGCAACCTTTACCCCGGCGGACATTGTGCCTAACTCTTTGAGCTGGAACACAACGCTTTCCGGGACGTACACCGGTGGAGAGTTCACCTACTCGAACCAAAAAAAGAAAGTCAACATCAAGGTCACAATCGGTACTGCCGACAGGATGCTGAAACTGAACCAGTATGCGTCCAGCGAAGCGGACGCAAAAAGGCAGCTTCAAGCGGCCATCGACAACAAGAACCATTCGGCCACGACCATTTCTTTTTCGACGATGGGAAATCTGAGTCTGTGTTCGACCATGTGCATCAATATAAAGGGACTAGGGAAACTGAACGGGAAGTATTACATGGACACCGTGAGCCACACGCTGAACAAATCTTCCGGTCTGGTGACGAAAGTTTCTGCAAGCAGAGTGGGAGGGTAACAGCATGAGCAGCGTTATCCGAATTGGCTCTGTGTCCAAGGTGAACTACGAGGACGGAACCATTGAGGTTACATACGAGGACCGAGCCGATTCGGTCACGGATGAAATCTGCATGGTTTCCAATGCCATGTACCGGATGCCGGTCGTAGGCAAGCTGGTCTGCGTCCTCCACAACTCCGACAGTCAGGAAATGGGAACGTGCATCGGCACGATCTGGAATGAGGACAACAAGCCCGTCGAGGGCAAGAAAGGCCGCTACCGGCACGACTACAACGACGAGCAGGGAAAAGCATTTGAGCAGTACGACAGCGACACCGGCGACTACACGGAAACCATCGACGGCAATGTGAAAGAAACCGTTGGGAAGAACGTGGAGTACACCGTCAAGGGCGACATGACTTTCAAGGTGGGAAGTTCCACCGTAAAGGTGTGTCAGAACGGAACGGTTGAGATCAAGGGCGTTACGCTGAACTTCAACGGAACGACGGTGAACATCAAGGGATCGACCGTGAATATCTCTGGTGGCTCCGGCGATTGCAAGATCAACGGCATTTCTCTGGTAAACCACAAGCACACTCATTCTGGTGCGGCCACGGCTGGCCCGTATGTTGTTGCTGGCGAAACCGGAACTCCGACACCGTAAGGGGGTGATCCTATGGCATGGGGAAGCATTGGATGCTATGCGGGACTGATATTTACGGTATCAAGTTGGCGTGTCTTGACACCTGACAATATCAACGGAAGCACATCAAGCAACTGGGCCACGCACAGTGTAATCGGCGGCAAAGACAAGAGCGAGTACACGGGGCCGGGTTTGAAGTCGTACCAGTTTGAAATCCAGTTGGTTTCAAAGCTGGGCGTGAACCCGCGCAAAATCTTTGACGCACTCATGAAGCACTGTGAAGCTGGAACGATTGACTACTTCATCCTGAACAACAAACCTATGTCGCAGAATCCGTTCAAGTTGACAAAGGTGACGACGGGCTGGGGTGCGGTGCATCGTTTCTGGGGACTGAAAGACGGTAAGGTTACTTTGACGTTGGAGGAATACGCACCGTGAGCGACGATATGGAAACTATGACGCTTGGCGGCTTCGACGTTGAGATTGAGCCGTCTGGCAAAACCGAAGAACTGGATATTTACAACTGTCTGCTGACACTCTATGGCAGCAAAGAGGGAGAACAAGCCCTTGACCGGGAGTTTGGCTTGAACATGGAATGTTTGAGCCTGCCTGCCGAAGCTGCACAGGCGGTGCTTACAGCAGAGATCATTCGCAAAACAAAGAAGTACGAGCCGCGGGCAGAAGTGCTGGAAGTGCAGTATGAAACGAGCCACAGCCAGCAAGGACGCATCCGGCCAAAGGTGGTGGTGCAGATTGTCTAACATTGCTGAGTTTGCCGATATACCGGAGTACAGCGTTACCGGAAACCTTACGTTGCAGGATGTAAGCAATCTGGTGACGGAAATCTATACCCGGAACTATAAGGCCGTGAACGGTACGGCCCCGCCCCTGAACAAAGCAGACCCGATTATGCTTACCCTGAAAAGCATGACGGAGCTGTACTACATGATGATTCAGATTGCGGAGAAGCGCACCCGCTGTGCGCTGCTGAAAACAGCGACCGGCGCAGAGCTGGACAACATGGGCTTGCCGTTTGGCGTGAAGCGCACCCCGGCAACCTATGCAACGGTGACGGTTCGCTTTACGCTGTCTGCCGTTCAGAAAACCGTTGCCATGATCCCGCAAGGAACCCGCGTCAGAACTGCCGCGGGTGTTTATTTTGCCACAATGGACTATGCACAGATCGACATTGGCAAGACCTATGTGGATGTGCTGGCACAGGCCGAAGTGGTAGGCGCGGGCGGCAACGACATTCCGCCCGGTGTTGTTGATACACTGGTTGATGCCATTCCGTATGTGGCGGCGGTGGAGAACACCGACACCAGCAGCGGCGGCGCAGACGTGGAGAGCGACGACAGTCTGACCCGTAGAATCTGGCTTTCGCCTACGACCTACTCCTGCGCTGGGCCGAGGGACGCTTACGAGTTCTGGGCTATGTCGTTCCGATCGGATGTAGAAAGCGCAATCGCTGTTAGTCCGAGGAATGTTGCCTGCACGGTGTACATCTTCTTCATGTTGACCGGCGGAAAGATGCCAAGTGAAAAGGACGTAAGTGAAATGCAAACGTACCTGATGAACGAAGCCCGCCGACCCATGACGGACCTTGTAATCTGCAAGGCCCCGGAGGAAGTAGAGTACAGCATCGACTTTACTTATTACATCGGCTCTGGAAATTCTAAGAGTGCAAGCATCGTTCAGGAGAACGTCACAAAGGCCGTGGAAGAGTTTCAGGTGTGGCAGCGTTCTATCGGGCGGGACATAAACCCGTTGGAGCTTGCTTCCCGTCTGCGGGCAGCGGGCGTAAAAAGGATAGAGATGCGCCAACCGGTCTACAAGGTGGTCGAGAGCGGAGCAGATTCGGGAAAAGCTGTTGTGCAGATTCCGAAACTGAGCGGAACGCCGACGATCACCTACGGAGGTATCGAGGATGATTAACCTGCGGGATGCAAGGATCACGGACGGACTGCCGCGAATCGTTGCCGCTCAACCGTGGGCGCAAGTCCTGTCTGCCGTTTATGGAGAACTGCAAGACAGGATGTTTGAATATCTCGATGCGGGCACAACATTCTCGGAAGTGGACACCTGCAATGAGGGTGTACTGGATCAGATGGCGGTTTACCTCAAAATCGAGTGGTACGATCCTAACGCCGATCTGGAAACAAAGCGCAGAATCGTACAAACAGCAATCGAGATTCAGCGATATGCGGGAACGGTAAAGGCAGTCCGGGAGCAGGCGAGTGCCGTATACCCGGATTCTGAGGTGGAAGAGTGGTTCGACTACGGCGGCACCCCCGGCTTCTGGCGGCTGAACGTCAACATTACCGAAGCTCCGGCGCAGTATCACACCATCCGGGAAATGGAGGAATTGCTGGGATATACCAAACGCCTGTCTGCTCACCTTGAACAGATCAGTTACATGGTACGGCACAGCATCGGCGTTGGCGTGACAGTGGAGTGCATGGCTTACAAAGTGCCGGAGTGCGGAATACCGTACTGTGGAACATACTGGAAACCGGCACAGCTTGGATACTCGACCGGCGAGGGACTGAACGTAGCACCGAACGTCGAAGCGTTCCTTGCATTCCCGGAAATCACGGGCACGATCCCGGAGGTGGCAACGAAAGGTTGGAGCGCAGGACAAGAACTGCAATCTGCCCCGGCGGTGGATGGCTACACCATCACCCCGGCGGAAACTGGAAGCGGCGTGACCGGCGACTTGCCCGTTACCAGCACAAAGGGCTACACCGCCAATATGCCGCTCTACTCTGAAACCAGAGTGGAAGCGTTCACGGGAAGTCCGGGCGAAGCGGGCGATTCGACAACCGGCACAAAGCCGATGGCCGCAATGCTGGGAGCAAGCGCGGAAGCAACAACGGAAGGTCAAGTGAAAGTGGAGACGTTCAAGGTGACACTGAACGTCTGCGGAAAGACCTATCTGTAACAAGCTGCAACAGCCCGAAAGGGCTTTTTCTTTTGCAGAGAAAGGAGAAAGAAGATGGCATTTTTCACGGAGAATTTTCTGAACAACCGCCGCGCTGAACTGCTGCGGGCGGTAACTCGCTTTCAGTACCAGCTCAACAAGAGCACATGGATTGATGGCGAGATCAACAGCAAGGAGATTGCCGGGACTGCTGTGGTGGTCTGTGTCAATGCGCCGAGTTCCGGGGCGAAGGACACGATTACCGGTGTGCGCGTCTACGACAACAACGGCGAGCTGGCCGGGAGCCAGAGCGTGAGCCTGTCCCGCGACAGCATCAACGCCGGTCTGCTGCGCTTTACTTTCCCGCTGATCGAGGTCGAACCCGAAGTGCTTCGGATAGCGGAAGCGAACGCGGAACTGGCAAGCACCTTTTGAGCAAGGAGGGATAAGAGAAAATGTTCAAGAGAACCTTTTGGCGCAACCACGTTGAGGATCAGAAAGGGCAGGTAATCCAGCAGGGCACGTTGCTGGAACAGGATCAGTTCAACCGTATGGAGGTCGGAATCTCTGATTCCACCACGGCGGCGAACATCATCAATATTATGCTGCTCTGGTTCGGTCGCCGTCTGGGTGTGCTGGAAACGTCCAGCAACAGCCATGACACCGACATTGCCAGCATCAAGACCCTGAACAGCCAGCAGGACACCCGGCTGGCCGCACTGGAAAAGACTACCGGCAGTCACACTACGGACATTGCCAGCATGAAGAACACCGACACGCAGCAGAACAGCCGCTTGTCTGCGCTGGAACCGGAGGTGGCGGCAGAAGTCAAAGAGGTGACGCTGAAAAACGGCAGTAAGTGGCCGTTCGGGATCAACGAGGTCAGCGTGGGACTGGCAAAGACCAGAAAGAATGCTAACTATGGCGTGGATGTGTATGTGAAGAGCTACACAGGCGGACGGCTGGGAGACGTTACCGTGTCTGGCAAGCTGACCAACGGCTTCAAACTGAAACATGACGGTTCCGCTCAGACCGTTGTGGTTGTTGTGAGAGTAACGGGAGGTATGAACTGATGAAAGTTATCGAACTGAACGAGGGCCGCAAGGTTGAGTACGGTCTGCGCGGCACGAAGCTGGACTTTGCGGATGGTACTCTGACCATGAACCTTGCAAAGTACCAGCGTGACTACCCTGTGACCAAGACCATCACCGGCGATGCCGAGGGCAATCTGCTGATCGATGGCAGCGAGAGCCGCTTCTATGTCGCAGAGGTTGAAATCCCTGCAATCGAGTACGAGGACGTAGAGGTTGAGGGGGAAGCAGAGAACGCCACCGCAACCGCTGCTGTGGAAGATACGGAGAAAACCGAAGAGGAAACGGCCCCGGCGGAAGATACCGCACCCAAGACCCACATTGAGCGCAAGGCAAAGCCGCTGAACACGGACGATGTAACCCTGCGCCTGTGGTCTATCGAAGATTTTGACATTCTGTAAGGAGGAAAAAGACTATGGCAACTAACTTTGATGCTACCCGCCTTGCGGTACAGACCGCATTCCCTACCAATGACCTGCTCTTCGACGACAAGGAGATGCCGTCTATCCATGTGTTCATCCCGAAGTTCCGCCTGTGCGATGTTCTGTCCACGCAGAGCACCGAAACGCACCCGGCCTTTATCGTGAACGGCAAGGAGATCGACGGCTTCTGGTTCGGCAAGTACCAGAGCACCTGCACTGACAGTGGCCGTGCATACAGCCTGCCCGCAGAGGACCCCACCGTGTCCCACAACCTCGACTGGTTTGTGACCCAGACCAATGCAAAGGGCGCGGGCTGGCACGAGATCAGCAACGCAGAGTGGGCGGCGGTCGCGCTGTGGTGTCATAAGCACGGCTGTGAGCCGAAGGGCAACAACAACTACGGCAAGGATACTTCCGAGAGTTTTTACGAAGCAATCCCTGTCCCCGGTGTGCAGGACAACAGCAAGACTGCCCGCGTCCGCACTGGCACTGGCCCGCTGCCGTGGAGCCACAACGGACGCATGGACGGTATCTGGGACATGAACGGCAATGTGTGGGAGTGGTGCATCGGCCTGCGTCTGGTCAAGGGCGAGTTGCAGATCATCCCCAACAACAACGCCGCGGACAACAGCGTGAGCAACGGTGCATCCAGCAGTGCATGGCGGGCAATCAAGGCAAGCGATGGCTCTCTGGTCGCTCCTGATGGAAACGGAACGACCACCGGAACCATCAAGCTGAATGTTGTGGCTGGCAAGGCTGTGTGGGACAGCACTATCTCGGACCAGAAGGACGAGGGACGCGGTTGCTCGTTCAAGGATATTACCGCCAGCTCTGCCGTTGGTGATGCTGCAAAGCTGATCCTCATGTCCCTTGCTCTGATGCCGGACACCGCGCTGACCGGGGACGGTATCGATGCCACCTACGGCAATGATTATTTCTGGTTCAACAATGGCGCAGAGGAGCGGTGTCCGATTCGCGGTGGCGGCTGGAGCAACGGCGCGAGTGCCGGTGTGTTCAACTTGAGCCTCAACAATCCGCGTTCCAATTCCAACTGGAACATCGGGGGCCGTTCCGCTTTTGTAAAGCTGCCAGCAGAAGCCTGATAAGCTGACGGTCTGCGCGGTAGCGCAGACCAAAGCAAAAATAGAACAGAATGCGCGGTGCGCCAGCGGCACACCGCGCTGATTTTTTGGAGGTGTTGACTGTGCCGAATGCAGAAGCCGAAGTGCCGCCCCAGCAGGGCGACAAAAAGAAGAGGACTGAACCGTTCCATTTGGCGGAGAAAATCGAAGAAATGGTTGACTACGGTTATCCGATCACGCAGAGCTTTCCGAGAAAAGACCGTGAACTTGCGGATGAACTTCGCAGAAGTATGTTGGCGATTCTTCGATACAGCGTTGAGATAGACAGACGATATTTCAAAAAGACCACCACACAAAATCTGGATGTGGAACTGGCCGTGTTGAGAAAGTTTGTTAGGCTGGCGGCGAGTAAAAAATTACACGGGGGCAAGTACCCGCCGCCATTGACGATACACCAATATGAAACGTGGGCAAAATTTAACGATGAAATAGGTAGGCTGTTGGGCGGCTACATAGCTTCGCTCTAAAGCCTACCGTTTTCATACGGGAACAGGCTATTTACGGCGGTGTCCGATTCGCGGTGGCAACTGGAACAACGGCACGAATGCCGGTGTGTTCAACTTGAACCTCAACAATCCGCGTTCCAATTCCAACTGGAACATCGGGGGCCGTTCCGCTTTACACCTACAAAACACATTATGTGCGGTGACACCACACTGGATATGGGGGCTGTGATCCACGGGTCGCAGTCGGTGTGTGGGTCTAAAGGAGCCTGTTTCCGTTCCGGCCAGCACGACCGGAAAAAATCTGTATTGCCGTGGAAACGGAAACGCTACACGCGGCGTGGTGGAATTGAGGGCAGAAATGCCAAATGAAATAAACACAATTAAAAATGCGTGGAATGTGATCTGCGAGTTTGAGTACCTCGTGGAAGCTGACCACAACGCCCGCAAGGGCAAGAGATACCGTTCGGAAGTTCTGGCGTTCACTGCGAATCTGGAACACAACTTGTTCCTGATTCAAGACCAGATGATCGCCGTAGAATGTCCGCTCGGACCATACCGGAAGATATGGGTATACGTTCCGAAGAAACGGTTGGTCATGGCGTTGCCATACAAAGACCGGATCGTGCAATGGAGCCTATACCAATACCTCAACCCGATTTATGACCGGTTATTCATTGAGGATTCCTATGCCTGCCGAAAGGGAAAAGGAAGCCACAAAGCCGCAGCACGGTTGCAATACTGGATGCGGCAGGTAGACCGGAAGCCGGGGCCGGGATGGTATTACCTGAAACTGGATATAAGCAAGTTCTTTTACCGGGTCAGTCACGAGAAGCTGCTGAACATTTTGGCAAAGCGCATCAAAGACCCGAAGTTGATGAAGTTCCTCGAAAGCGTTGTAAACAGCAGGGCGGAACCGTTTGGGCTACCACGCGGAAAAGCACCGCAGGATACGCCGCCGGAGGAATGGCTGTACGATGTTGGAATGCCGATCGGCAATCTGACTTCGCAACTCTTCGCCAACATCTACATGAATGAACTTGACCAGTATTGCAAGCACATCTTGAAGATACATTACTATATCCGGTACATGGATGACATTGTGATCCTTGGGGAGAGCAAGGAAACTTTGCACGAGTGGAAAGCTAAGATCGAAGCGTTCCTGCATGAAGAGTTGGAGCTTGACCTGAACGACAAGACTTGCATCCGACCGGTGCGGATGGGCGTGGAGTTTGTAGGTGTGCGGATTTGGCCCGCCTACATGAAACTACGCAAAAGCACGGTGGGGCGGTTGAAGCGGGAGGTCAAGAGAATATCGGAGCTTTACGCTTCCGGGCAGATGGATGAAGATGCGTTCAAACGCCGTGTTGCCAGTATTAAGGGGCTGCTGGAACATACGGAGAGCGAAAGCCTACGGTGGCGGCTGAACCAGATTTATCTTAACGCAATGCGGAAGTACGGAGAGCCTGACCCGGATGAAACAATCTGGAAAGGAAAGAGCAATGAAAAGAAAGTGGCCCGATCTGTGCGAAACGCTGCTTGACAAACTGGAAGCGGCGGGAGTGGACACGACCGCGGAACGCGGAGAGTTTGCCGTGTTGTACGCTGAGTGCTGCGCGGGCAGCTGTGGTAAGGCATTGAGCCGGAAAGGAGAGGTTGAAAATGGCAATTAAAGCCTATTCGCTTGCAAAGAACGGAAGCAAGAAGCTGTCCGCAAACTTTGCAGTGAAGGAATTTCGCTGTAAGGATGGGACGGACCCCATCTTTATTGACGACGCACTGGTGAAGCTGTTGCAGAACATCCGGGATCATTTCGGAAAGCCGGTGACAATCACCAGCGCATATCGCACCGCCGCCCACAACAAGGCGGTGAAGGGAGCAACGTACAGCCAGCATTGCTACGGCATGGCGGCGGATATTCGGGTTCAGGGCGTGGATGTGGAAACGGTCGCGGCCTACGCGGAAACGCTGCTGAAAAACACCGGCGGCATTGGGCGTTACCCTGTGAAGAACGGTCGCCCTGCTGGTTGGGTACATATCGACACCCGTGCGGCAAAGAGCCGCTGGGTGGGCTGAGAGTAGGAGGAAAACAACAATATGGAGAACATTCTGAAAGTTTTTTTGATGGCGTTCCCTGAATGGCTGGCTGTCATCTTTATGGTGGTTGGTCTTGTGGTGACGGCACTGGCAACGGTGCGTCTGGGCTATGGCCTTGCGGTCGCAAAGACGGTGTACAAGTGGATCGTCAATGCGGAGGAAAAGTTCGGCAGCGGCGCAGGCGCGGAAAAGAAAGCCCATGTCATTGCCGTCATGAGGGGCTACACCCCGGACTGGCTGGACTGGGCGATCAATGAGCGGACGCTGGACTGGATCGTACAGCTTGTGTTCAACTTCACAAAGAAGAAGCTCGAAGATTACATGGAAAAGAAATCCGCAGAAACCACTACTGTGGCCCACTTCGGTAACGTGGGGGAGGACAACAAGAATCGCAAGGAGTAAACGATGCTGGAATTTATCGTCAAATACTGGGCGCAATGGCTTTTCGGCATCGTGGCGGCAGGTCTGACCGCTGCATACCGTAATCTCTCCAAGAAGATCAAGGCACAGAAAGAGGAAAACAAGGCAATCAAAAACGGTCTGCTGGCAATTCTCCACGACCGGCTGTATCAGGCGTGTACCCATTACATCGAGAAAGGGTACATCGACCTGCCCGGTTTGAAGAACATTGAATACCTCTATAAGAGTTATCACGCTCTGGGAGGTAACGGAACCGGAACCGAATTGTATACGAGAGCAAAGGCACTCCCCATCCGGGAGGACTGAGAAAGGACAGAATGCACATGATTATTACTGGCATGGCAGAGTACGAGAGTGTCTGTAAGAACGCGCTGGTGAAGTGGTACAACAGCCACAATGAAACAAAGATCACGCTTGAGAACGTATTTGTGGTATGGGCTTGCAAGACGTTGCAGAACTACAAGGCCTTGCTGTCCACCACCGTTTCCGGCGATGGAATCTACGCCGAGTACACATACAACGGCGATAAGCAGGAGTTGTACGAGGACGTGTACGGAAAGCTGACGAATCAGTGCATTAAAACTGCATAACTAAAAATCCCCCGCTGGCAATCCGAGAGGAAAGCTGGCGGGGGATTTTTTATTTGCTGAATGGTTACAAAAATATTACAGTTTACGCAGACCGGCGACCATCGGCGGCGCGGTAGGGTTCCAGAAGCAAAAAATACTTTGGCGCAGCATAAATGCGAAAGTTCGTCTGTTGATGCGTCAGGCGGACCAAACAAAAATAATCCGAACTTGTTTCCGATAGGAGATGGGTTCGGATTATTTGTTTTCTTCGGAAAATTAGCGTTTATCTTTTGATTCACTTTGATTTTGCCGTCTATTGCAGACAAAACACCCGCAATTTTTTTCTGTTGAACTAAATCGGGAAATCGTACCGTGACTTCTCCTAACAATTTAGTATTGATTGATGGCATTGTCGCACCAACGGCTATATTTCTGACAAACTCTTTTATTTCATCCATGCAGAAGTAGTAATATAGGTATTCTGAATCGATTTCCGTATTGGGTCTAACCCTAAGGCACCGTCCAGAAAACATCCACCCCGCATGAGTTTTGTCCACATAAGAGCATCGATCTACCGAACCCACTCGACTAAATACAATATCGCCCTCTTTTAAGACATACTTTTTAAGTCTTTCCTTGTCGCTATTCGAGACTCTTGGTAAATTCTGCTCCGAAAAATCCTTATTTCCCAAATGCTCCACTGTAACAATCGGCGTTCCATTCTCTACATAATCTTCTTTATGTAACTGGCTTCCAAACGGTCCGGTTTGTATATCCGCCAGTTCTCTTAAAAATATTTCTTTCATTTCAATTACCTACCCAATAAATTTCCTATGTGCCAATTTCACATTTTGTTGTT
>ERZ831979.234-NODE-234-length-67343-cov-21.701254_pt1 | contig 67343 bp, 49 predicted proteins | sample MGYA00519952_ERZ831979 | MGnify/ENA primary metagenome ERZ831979 (study PRJEB31850, sample SAMEA3708723) | human gut metagenome | biome: human gut; feature: human-associated habitat; material: faeces | place: China | collected 2014 ...
TATGCTGAGGTGCAGCCTGACTTCGCGAAGCAAAGTAAAAATACTTCGATAGAATGATATAAAATAATTTTGAACACCTACTTATTACATGAAGCCCAATTCTAATTTGGCTTCCTCGCTCATCATGTCCTTGTCCCATTCCGGCTCAAATACCAGGTTCACCTTCACCTCCTTTACGCCACTCACCCCTTCGAGTTTCAGGCGAACGTCCTCCATGATGAAGTCGGCTGCCGGGCAGTTAGGAGCCGTCAGCGTCATGTCTACCTCGAGCGAAGCATCCTCGTGAACTTCAATGCGATAAATCAGTCCCAGGTTGTAGATGTCAACCGGAATTTCAGGGTCGTAAACCGTTTTCAGCACCTCGACGATGCGTTCTTCTATTTTCAGTTTTTCTTCAGCAGTCATTGATTCTAAATTTATTTTGTGTTTTGGGAGGTTTTAAAAATTTTAAAAGAAAAATGGCCCATCCGTGCAGCCTAATGTCAGAGTTTACCCTCGTCGCGGTAGCTGAAATAGCCAAAGTCCGATATGATGAGGTGGTCGATGAGCTGAATTTGCACCATCACAGCCGCATCGTGCAAGCGTTTAGTCAGTGCATCGTCCTCGCGGCTCGGCGTCAAACTGCCCGAAGGGTGGTTATGACACAGCGCAATATGCGTGGCACCCGCCAGCAGTGCCTCCTTGAGCACCAGCCTGACGTCGACCACCGTTCCGGTAATGCCACCTCGGCTGATTAGCCGGGTGCCAATCAGGCGCAGATTGTTGTTGAGCAGCATGACGTGGCTCTCCTCGAAGGCCAGGTCCGATACTTTGGTTTTAAAGTAGTCGTAGATGTGTTTCGACGAACTGAACTGTTCGCGCTGCGTAGCCTCCTCCAGCGTACGGCGGTTGCCCAGTTCGCAGGCAGCCAGGATGGTAATGGCTTTGGCCGGTCCCACCCCCTTGAATTTGCATAAATCCTTGATGCTCATTTTGCCCAGCGCCTTCAAACTCTCGTCGCAACTGTGCATGACGCGCTGCATCAGGGCTACCGCATTTTCCTCGCTCGTTCCAGAGCCAATGAGAATGGCCAGGAGTTCGGCAGTTGATAATGCCCCAGGCCCCTTCGCTTCAAATTTTTCGCGCGGGCGGTCTTCCAAACTCAAATCGGTTATGTTCATGACAAATGTGCAGCGTGTAGTAAATATTAAGCCGGATTGCGTGGTTGGACCAGCTTATTTGTAGAAATTGTGTTTGAAAGCTTCGAACTCGCCCCGGCCCAGTACGCAGCGTTCCCACCATGCACGCACAAAGCCCGTGCCGTAGCCCCAAAGCTGAATGAACGAGGCAGCTACAGCGCGAATGCCCACTTGCAGGCTATGCGATTGCAGGGCAGAATCGGCAAAGATGATGAGCGAAAACAAGGCAAACGGTGTGAGCAAGGCCCACCAGTGCGGACAACCACACAGCGCAGCCACCACCGTAAGCACCACGAGCAACGCACAGCCCACTGTAAATACAGCCGGCAGCAGATGCACCGCTTTCAGTGTGCCCGGATGACGCTTCGTCAGGTTGATGCGCGCAATGCCCGAGTTATGCACCTGCTTGAAAAACTTTTTCAAGTCGGTGCGGCGTTTGTGCCATACCCAGGCTTCGGGAAACAGGCGACAACTGTAGCCACCCTTGAAAATACGCGTTGAAAAGTCGATGTCTTCGCCAAAGCGCATTTTCGAAAAACCCTCGAGTGCCAAATATACTTCGCGACGCACACCCATGTTGAAGGAGCGCGGATAGAACTTGTCTAACTTCTTTTTACCTCCGCGGATACCCCCCGTGGTAAAGAACGAAGTCATGGCATAGTTGATGGCCTTTTGCATCAGCGAAAACGAGCTGTGTGCCCGGTCAGGACCGCCAAAGGCATCGCAAGGCTGACGTCGGAGTTCGGCATCGACCGCTTGCAGATAATCGGTAGGCAGCACCACATCCGAGTCGAGAATCAGTACATACTCACCCTCGGCCCGGTCGACGCCGTAGTTGCGGGTCTGTCCCGGTCCGGAATTTGCTTTCAGGAAATATTTAATGTTCAGGCGGTTTTCGTAAGCCTTGACCACATTGTCGCATTTCACCGACGAGCCGTCTTCGACCACCACCACTTCAAAGTCCTTCAACGATTGTTTCGTCAGACTGTCCAAAAGTTCGTCAACTTCGTCCGGACGATTGAACACAGGAATGATAAAAGAATACTTCATACGGCAAATTTAATGCAAATAGATAGCAGTGCCAAAGAAAAGCCCGATTTTCTTTGGCACTGTCCGGTAGTTGCGTGTCAAGTGTTGTCAGCCGGCCGAGAGAGGCTGTTTTTTTATTGCTTATTTTCAGCGGTTTTCTTCGCGGTATGGCAAAAAAAAAGTAATTTTGCAGCCGTTTGGCGATAGGCGTCAGCAATAGCTTTGAAAGAAAACTGTTGTTGCGGCGCGCCGAGCAAAGCGCAAACAGCCTCCGGCCGAACGCCGGATGCCGTTTTGAAGGCCCAGCCTGAATAAACCAAATTTTTTATATCATCAACTCCAATGATTAAATCACAAGAAATTAAGAAAGGTACTTGCATCCGTCTTGACGGCAAGCTCTACTTCTGCATTGATTTTCTTCATGTAAAGCCCGGTAAGGGTAACACCATCATGCGTACGACGTTGAAGGACGTTGTAAGCGGTCGTGTACTCGAACGTCGTTTCAACATTGGCGAAGCTCTCGAAGACGTACGCGTTGAGCGTCGTCCCTTCCAGTTCTCTTACGCTGAAGGCGACCAGTTCCACTTCCTCAACCAGGAAACTTGGGACGATGTAGTGATCGAACGCGAACTCATCACCGGTGTTGACTTCATGAAAGAAGGCGACGTTTGCGAAGTAGTTAGCGATGCTTCGACCGAAACCATCCTCTTCGCCGAGATGCCCGTTAAGACTCAGCTCAAGATTGTTTACACCGAACCCGGCTTGAAAGGCGACACCGCTACTAACACGACGAAGCCCGCTAAGCTTGAAACCGGTGTTGAAATCCGTGTTCCTTTGTTCATCAACGAAGGCGAGGTGGTTGAAGTTGACACCCGCGACGGTTCATATCTTAACCGCGTAAAGGCATAAGCCCCAACTTTACTTTCATTAAAACAAAGTCTCGTTGCTGAGCAATTTCTATTGAAGCTCATTAAAACACCCGGAAATTTTTCAGCATAGGCCCTTCTGCCCAGGCAGGAGGGCTTTCTTTATACCATATACTTGCACACACTGATGGGTGTGAATTCCGCTGAAACCGTGTGGGATAAATGCGTGGGGCATACGTTTTGTAAACCGCCATACGATAAAAAGACATATCCCTATTTCATTTTTCTTCGTGCTTGAAAAAAGTCTGCGAACGTCTGTATATAAAGGACTTGTGAGCTAATTGGGAGAGTTCGAAAAGATGGAGGTGCGATATCAGGTGACTAAAAATTTGGATTTAGGGGTGTGCGTGTTGTATCTTTGCAATAGCGAACTCAGACTGCACCTCAGCATAGCTTTTGAGAGCAAGCTCTTATCGTTCAGCATTCGGTTTGCACAGACAATTCTTTTCTATCAATCCTCGCTTCAAGTTTTTTTGGCTTAAAATCTGTCCATTTCTCACGGATAGTTTGTTCCATTTTTCCCTTTTGGCACATGCGTGTAAAAAGAGCCGGAGATATTTGTGTAATTTCGCAAGTGCTTAAGTACTCATTTTTAATATATTCAATGAAGAAAACTCTGTTTACCATGGTGTTCGGGCTTGCGAGTCTGGCACTTCATGCACAGCAAACTTTGACGTTAGACAGTTGTCGCAGCCTGGCCTTGCAAAATAACAAGGAAATGGCGATGACCACAGCCAAAATGCAAAAGGCACAGTGGGAACGGAAGGCGGCACGTACCAATTATTTCCCGAAAATTTCACTTACTGCCGGATATATGCGCACCGGCGACGAAATTTCCTTGCTAAGCAAAGACCAACGAAACGGGCTGAATAACTTGGGCAGCAATGCCACCGGCTCATTTGCTGAAATTGCCCAACAACTGGTGACGAAACACCCCGAACTCGCTCCACTGCTTCAAGGCATTTCGCCACTCCTTCCCCAAATAGGACAGGCAGGCAATGCACTCGGACAAAGCATTACCGATGCACTGCGCACCGATACGCGAAACATGACTGCCGGGGCTATTTTGCTGACACAGCCCCTTTATATGGGTGGTAAAATCAAGGCCTACGAACGCATTACCCGTGCGCAGGAACAACTGGCGGCCGACGAACAGCGTGCCACCCAGCAGCAACTTGTGCTTGATGTGGATAAAGCCTACTGGCAAGTGGTGTCGCTGGCTAACAAACAGCGACTGGCACGCAGCTACCGCGATATGTTGCAACACCTTGATTCAGACATGGTCAAAATGATTGCTGAAGGTGTGGCTACGAAAAGCAACGGACTTTCGGTGGGCGTGAAACTGAACGAGGCCGAAATGACGCTTACCAAGGTTGATGATGGACTGACACTTTCGCGTATGCTCCTTTGTCAGCTTTGTGGTTTGCCGCTCGATACGCCGGTGAAACTGGCCGACGAAGTGAAAGAAAACCTTAGTGCTGAAACCGCGGACATTACCGCCGATGTGCAAACGGCCTTTCAATTCCGTCCCGAACTGAAACAGCTCGAAACCGCTCAACAAATTTACACGGACAAGGTGCAAATTATCCGTTCGGGTTTCCTTCCTCAGTTGGCACTGATGGGGGGGTACATGATTTCGAACCCCAATGTGTTTAATAGTTTTGAAAAGAAATTCCGTGGAACCTGGGCCGTTGGCGTAATGCTGAAAGTGCCTGTGTGGAACTGGGGCGAAGGTAAATACAAAGTGCGCGCAGCCAAGGCAGAAGCTCAGATTGCAGCGCTGAAAACCGACGAGGTGCGCGAAAAAATTGAACTTCAGGTTACGCAAGAGGCATTCCGAGTGAATGAAGCTAACCGCAAACTCGAACTCAGTTTGCGCAACCTTTCGAAAGCCGACGAAAATTTGCGTACGGCACAGGTGGGCTTTGCCGAGGGCGTAATCACCACTTCCGACCTTCTGGCCGCCCAAACCGCGTGGTTGCAGGCACATAGCGACAAAATTGATGCACAAATCGATACTAAAATTACCCGTGCTGCCTACAACAAGGCATTGGGGAATTTGAGATAACCAATCATCCGTTTTTATACATATATATATACAGACCATTATGTCACGTCAAAAACCGAATCTTCTGCCCGCCATTTTCATTTTGGCCGGCGTCATTATATTGGTAATTATCGGCAGTATGTATGCCTTTAAAGAAGAAACCAATACCATTCAGGGACAGGCCGACGTCACGGAATATCGCGTGTCGAGCAAAGTGCCCGGTCGCGTGTTGCGATACATGGTGAAAGAAGGACAGTATGTACATGCCGGCGACACGCTGGCCATACTCGAAGCCCCCGATGTTGAGGCTAAACTTACGCAGGCACGCGCCGCCGAATCGGCCGCTGCCGCACTGAACCGCAAAGCTGAACGCGGTGCGCGACAGGAACAAATTGCCGCAGCTTACGAAATGTGGCAAAAAGCACGTGCCGGCGTGAGCATTGCCGAAAAATCGTACAACCGCGTGAAGCGACTGTTTGACCAAGGCGTGATGACCGCCCAAAAACTCGACGAAGTGACAGCACAGCGCGATGCCGCCATTGCCACCGAACGTGCCGCCAAGTCGCAGTACGACATGGCTAAAAACGGTGCCCAGCGCGAGGATAAGGAAGCCGCTGCCGCTCAGGTAAATCGTGCACAGGGAGCCGTGCAGGAAGTAAATTCGTATATCCGCGAAACGGTACTTACTGCTTCGGCCGACGGCGAAGTGACTCAGATATTCCCTCAGGTGGGCGAACTCGTTGGTACGGGTGCTCCCATCATGAACGTGGCGTTGATGAACGATATGTGGGTCAGCTTCAACGTACGCGAGGACCATTTGTCGCAGTTTAAAATGAATGGTACGGTCGAGGCCACCATTCCCGCATTGGGCAATAAAGTTGTTCAACTCAAGGTATATGCCATGCGCGACTTAGGTTCGTATGCAGCTTGGAAAGCCACTAAAACCACTGGTCAGTTCGACATGAAAACCTTCGAGGTGAAAGCCTCGCCCACACAAAAGGTCGACGGCCTGCGAGCCGGTATGAGCGTGCTGCTCAACCGTGCCAAGTAGGGTAGTGCCCTGCGTCCGTTTGTTTCATTCCGGGGTGGGTTACTCTCTCTGTCAGTGCCCGCCCTCAACTTCACTTCAGTGACATGTTTTCCATCTTTTTACGCGAACTCCGCCGACTTGCCGTGCAACCCATTTATTGGTTTTGCATGGTCATAGCCCCGCTGTTCTGTTACTTTTTCTTCACCTCCCTCATGCACGAAGGGTTGCCCGAAAGTTTGCCCCTCGGCGTAGTCGACGAAGATCATACCGTCACCTCGCGCAATTTGGTTCGCAATCTCGATGCCTTTCAGATGACCGATGTGGTGAAAACCTATTCCAACGTAACCGAGGCGCGCAAAGCTGTGCAGCAAGGCCATATTTACGGATTCTACCTCATTCCGCAAGGTACAACTTCCGAAGCACAGTCGCAGCGTCTGCCTACCATATCGTTCTACACCAATTACTCCTACCTGGTGGCAGGCTCATTGCTTTATCGCGATATGCGCACCATGTCCGAGCTCGCATCCGGAGCCGCCTCGCGCACGGTGCTCTATGCCAAAGGCGCAACCGAACGGCAAGCCATGGCCTATTTGCAGCCTGTGGTTATCGACATGCATGCTGTAGGCAATCCGTGGTTGAACTACAACGTTTACCTCTCCAACGTCATTATTCCCGGTATGCTCGGCCTGTTCATTTTCATGATAACCGTTTACGGCCTTGGCACCGAACTCAAGTTCAACACCGCCGATGAACTCATGCAGCGTTCTGGCGGTTCGGTCATCGTAGCCGTCACCGGCAAACTCATTCCGCAACTACTGGTGTTTTTGCTTTCAGGCACCCTTTATGTGCTTTACCTTTATGCTTATCTGCACTTTCCCTGTCATTGCGGTTTGGCCCGTATGTGGTGCATCATGGCCCTTTTCGTCATGGCCTGTCAGGGTATGGGCGTGTTCATGTTCACCATGTTTCCCACCCTTCGCTTGGGTTTGTCGTTTGCGTCGTTGTGGGGCGTCATATCGTTCAGCATATCCGGCATGTCGTTTCCCGTCATGGCCATGCACCCCATACTTCAGGGCATAGCCAACCTGTTTCCGTTGCGCCACTATTTTCTGCTTTACGTCAATTCGGCGCTCGACGGTTATCCGTTGGCCAATGCCTGGCCCTTTGTGCTGGCGTTGCTGGCTTTTGCCCTGCTCCCCTGGCCTTGTATGTTCCGGCTTAAAAAAGTGCTCACCACCTATCGCTATGAGCCATAAGTAGCATGCGGCAATGTGCGGCTTTGAGCCGAAACGTGTATTTCAATTCTTCAAAACCAACCCGATTATGAGCTATTGGCGACAAGCCTTTACAGACTGGAACACCTTGTTCTTTGAAGAACTGCGAACGATATTTCGCGATTTGGGTGTCCTCATATTCTTTTTTATTGTACCCTTGGGCTATCCTCTGCTTTACACATTCATCTATACAAACGAAGTGGTTCGCGAGGTGCCTATCGTCGTGGTCGACGACTGCCGCTCAACGCAAAGCCGCGAGTATGTGCGCCATTTGGATGCTACTCCCGACGTTAAAGTTGTATCCTATGCAGCCAACATGTCCGAGGCCCGCAAGCTGATTAAGCACCGCGATGCCTATGGCGCCGTGTACATTCCGCGCGATTTCACTTTGCGTCTGCACCGTGGCGAACAAGTAAAAGTGAGTGCCTACGCCGATATGAGCGGCATGCTCTACTACAAAAGCGTGTTGACGGCCAACACCAATGTCAGCCTGGCACTCAACGCTCAAATCAAGTTGCAACGCGCTGGCGGAGCCACAGCTGAACAGCAAAAAGTGCTGGAACACCCCATTGCTTACGAAGAAGTGTCGCTGTTTAATCCGCAAAACGGTTTTGCCACTTTCCTCATTCCCGCCGTGCTGATTCTCATCATTCAGCAAACCCTGCTGCTCGGCGTAGGTATGGCAGCCGGCACCGCTCGCGAACACAACCGCTTCCGAAACCTCGTAGGTTTTGAGCGTCAGCACATCGGATTGTTGCGCATCGTGTGGAGCAAATCATTGGCCTATTTGTTGGTTTATATTCCCATTTCGGTGTATGTGTTAGGCGTAGTGCCCCATTTGTTCCGTTTGAATCAGATTGGCAATCCGTTCGACATGGCCCTTTTCATTGTGCCCTTCCTCATTGCCTGCATATTTTTTGCCATGACGGTGAGCGTTGTAATCCGCCATCGCGAAGCCTGCATTGTGCTGATTGTTTTCACCTCCGTGCCATTGTTGTTTATTTCCGGCATATCGTGGCCCGGCAGTGCCGTTCCGCCGTTCTGGCAAGCCGTGAGTTACTTGTTCCCCTCCACTTTCGGTATCCGCGGGTTTGTAGCGATCAACAACATGGGCGCCCCCTTGGCTGATGTACGCGAATATTGGAATATGCTGTGGGTGCAAGCAGTGGTCTACTGTTTCACTACCTGCGTGGTATATCGAGTCCACATTATTCGAGCCCGTCGCCGCACCATCGATTCGTGGAACAGCGTAAAGAACAGTCGTCGTTTCGTGCAGTCGTAAGGCCGGCTGATTCTCCTTGTCTGAACAATTTCTGCTGAAAGATTATTTCTGAAAATGGGCTGTGAAACAGACCCTCAGTAATAAAATGGGGAGCATTGACTTATTCCTAGTTAAGGCATACAAAAAGGCTCGGAAACCGCAAATATATCGGTTTCCGAGCCTTTTTTAGGTGTAAAATGTTTTCATTGTGTTTGTATATCACTGCATCGTGCTCACCCAATCGTTGATGGTACCAGTTTCCGACGAGAAGTTGGCACCTATTTTATACACGGTTCGTGCATCAGCTTCGTAGGGACGTGCATAGCCCTTATCTTCAATTTGCTGCAAAGCCTTTTGAGCCGTTCCGTCCAGTTTGAATTCGAAGATGTACACGAAGTTGGGTGTTTCGACAATGCAGTCCACCCTTCCTTCGCTTTGCTCCTTTTCGACGTAAACGGTGTAGACGCTCATCAAACGCAGCAGGAGGTAGAAAGTGTATTGGAAATACCTTTCGCGTTCAGGCTGGTTTTCTTTGCGGCGCATGGAGTAGAGAATGCTTGCCAAAAAGCTCGTCAACTGTTTGCGGAAGGTGTCTAATTCGCCTTTACGTAGCGCAAATACAGCCTGCCTTACCCACGAACCCAACGTAGGCTCACATTGCAGATAGTTTGAAGTAACCATGGTTAAGAAGCCTTCTTTCACTTCATTGTTGGGGAAATCGAGCAGAAACAGTCCCAGGTCCTTTTCAAAACTTTTGATGGTGAGATATCCGCTCTGATAAATCATGGGCAGCGGATATTCCACGTCTGCTTTGTAGTTGATGAATGCATCGAGCGAATAGTATTTTCCGGTCAGTTGGTCAATACCTTCGTGAAAATGGTTCATCAATCGAATGAGGTAAGTGGGTGTACCGGTAGCAAACCAGAAGTCGCGGATGTTTCTGTTGTAGAAGGCACAGAGAATGCTGAACGGATTGTAAATGTCCGTCATGGTATAGCCGAAATGATAGCCGTCGTAATGTTTTTTCAATAGCAGCTTCATTTCCTCGTCGGTGCAATTTTCCGCAAGTGCCATTTCATGAATAGATTCGGCAAACTGCGTGTGCAGTTCTTCTTCTGTGATGCCGCAGAGTGCCTCGTATTTATCAGTCATACTGATGTCCAGCGGTTGGTTAAATCCGCTGAACACGCTGACTTGCGAAAACTTGGTAACGCCCGTCAGGAACACAAAGCGCAAATAGGCATCTGCGCGCTTGAAAACGGAATAGAACGCCTTAAGTATCTCTCGGTTCTGTTCCATAAGTTCAGCATCTTTTTCCAGCACATCCAGCAGTGGTTTGTCGTATTCGTCAACGAGCACCACCACCTTTTGTCCGCTTTGTTGAACAGCAGCCTGTATAATCCGTTCGAAGCGCGATGCCGGATTAAAATCCGGCCCTGGCGTCACCCCGTATGCTTCTTCCCATTGGGCAAAATAGCCCTCTAAATTGGCACGAAGCGCATTAGGCATTGTGTAGTCAATGCCGTTGAAATCGAAGTGAAAAATAGGATGCCGGTGCCAGTTTTTTTCCATTGCTTCGATTTTCAGCCCTTTAAACAGCTCTTTGCGGCCTTCAAAGTAAGCACGGAGCGTTGAAAGCAGTAAACTTTTACCGAATCTTCGTGGTCGGCTGAGGAAATAGACCTTGCCTTCGTTAGCCAAGCTGTACACCATATCAGTTTTGTCAACATAGACATAACCCTCCTCTATGATTTGTTCAAAAGTTTGAATGCCGATTGGATACTTCATGGTAAAATCTCAGTTAGTTAGCTAAACATATAGCAAATGTACAGATTTTTTTTGAGATACCCTTATTTTACTTTGAGGTTAGGTAGAGGGTGAAATAACATTTATCCGATTGCTTTAAACAATGAGGCTAACGCCTGTTTTTTAGATTGATAAAAAAATACGTGTTACTTTTGGACGAATACATCCAAAGGTAACATGTTTTTTCGCTTTTATTCGAGCGCACTGAATCGGTAGTGCGGATTCAGAAACAGTTTGAATTTTACCTAAGTTCTTAGATATTTTCGCTTCGTACCAGTCCGTGAGCCACCGCAAAAATGGTGAGTGCCGAAACACTGCGGGTTCCCAGTTTTTCGGTCAGGTTTTTACGGTGTGTAATCACCGTGGCCACACTCACTCCCATGCGCGCAGCAATTTCCTTATTGATGAGTCCCTCGACAATGCCTTTGAGCACCTCGTTTTCGCGCGGAGTGAGTCGGGGAGGGCAAGTCGCATTTTTGTCCGCAGGTTGCTGTGCCTGTTTCACAGCTTCGGGCGCTTCGCCTTTGGCATGGTGTGCCTGGTGCGCCAGATTCAGGATATTGCGAATCAGTTCCTTTTCGCTCTGAAACACATTGAGCGTGTGGAAGCCCTGCGGCAGGTGTCCGCTTTCCTCGCCATGCGTCAGTACGATGGTTTTGTGCTGTCGTTGTAAAAAGAACGAAGCCCCCGTAAGTACTTCGGCAGCCGATACAAAGTAATGAAAGAACGCATCGCGGTTTTCCGCCTGGTTCAGTTCGGCAAAGTGTGAGAACAGGCATATTTCTGCACCCGGCATCATGCGGTGGATGATGTCGGCCAGGCCCACACTGGCCAGGGTGTTGGGCGCGACAATAGCTATGGCAGGGTGTGGCATCATGAGCAAGTGAACTAAGTTTGAAGAATTAAGAAATCAGACATCAGCAGAAGGCCGTAGGCAGACCCAAAGCCAGCGTTATGCAGTCGTTTAGTTAACGATGAGCTGCGGGAAATACGAACGCAGAATGCTTTCGGCATGTGCCAGCTGTTCGGGCGTATTTTCCTTCACACTTTTCAGTTTATACTCCCAGCCCATTGATTCGTATTTATGTACGCCGAGCGTATGGTAGGGCAGCAGCTCAACGCGTTCAATTTGTTTATAGTCCTTGAAATGCTGTCCGAGTGCGTGCAAGTCCTCCTCTGCATCGCTCAGTCCCGGCACCAGCACGTAGCGCAGCCAGAAGGGGTGATTGTGCTGTTCGAGCCATTCGGCCGTGCGCAGCGTTTGTTCGTTGCTCCGCTCCGTAATGTGTTGGTGACGTTCGGGATTGAATTCCTTTACATCCAGCAAGATGAGGTCGGCCAATGAAAAGAGTTCTTCGACGTGTTTGTTCCAGATAGCCCCGTTTGAGTCCACGCAAATGTGCAGTCCCGCCTCTTTCAGTTTTTTGAAGAGTGGCACGAGTGCTTCTGCCTGTACCGTAGGTTCACCGCCCGAGAAAGTGATGCCGCCGCGCTTGCCGAAGAAAGGTTTCATCGAAACCGCCTGCTCCACGATGTACTCCGGATCGGTCAGTTTGCTTTCGCCCACTGCATCAATGGTGTCGGGATTGGCACAATACAGGCAGCGGAAAGGGCAGCCCTGAAGAAAAACAACATAACGAAGACCGGGCCCGTCGAAGGTACCCATTGATTCATAACTGTGAACGCGTATTTGCATAGAATATCAATTTTCAAATAAAAAAACAAAGAAATGCGGTTTACTTTTCAAAGCCCTCACTTTTTGAGAAAGAGTACATTCCTGTTCGGTTCAAACCGCTTCTATGTGCAAATTTACGCAAAATTAGTAGGTAGTCAAAATTATTTTCAAGATTGCATGCTGTGTTTTTCCGCAGTTCAGCATTTGTATCTTTAATTTTCCAACAAAAATCTTTCTGATTATGAATAAATCTGTACTTTTGCTATTGCAAAGCCCATGGGGTGACGAAATGAAGCAGGCGAGTGCTCGAAAGAATAGAGTTTTGAAATCTGTAGTAGCCAATATGTCCTGTATGTATATTTACTTGATGTTATCCGTCATGGGGGGGTAAGAAAAAAATCTCTCTATGCGTGTAGCAAATTAAGCGTCTTTGCGTCAAACGAATAAAAACTGACAGCAAATGAAGAAAGAACTGTATCTGACATTGTGTGCATTGGCCACTACACTTCCGGTAGTTGCCCAGCAGCACAACTTCCTAATTACCGGTACTTTGTGCGATAGCATTACCCACGAGGCACAAGCCTTTGCTACCATCCGCCTGCTCGACAAAACAGCCAAGGACGGTGCTGCGGAGGGTGCGAAAACTGCAGCTGAAAAGGTGCTGCGAGTGGCTACTACTGAGGCAAACGGTAAATTCAAACTTACGGTACCTAAGGCCGGAAACTATACACTCGAGGCGGTGGTCATTGGTATGCAGCCTCTGCGTCGCGATGTTACCCTCAGCACCACACAGCCTACGCTGAAGCTCGACACCCTGTATATCAAAGAGTACAGCAACCAGTTGGGGGCAGCCACCATTACGGCACAGCGTCCGCTGGTCAAGGCCGAGATTGACAAAATCAGTTACTCCATGGCCGACGACCCTGAGGCACAAACCAACACGACGCTCGAAATGCTGCGCAAAGTGCCCATGGTGACGGTCGATGGCGAAGACAACATCAAGGTAAACGGTAGTTCGAGCTTTAAAATCTATGTGAACGGTAAGCCCAATAACATGATGACGTCGAACCCCTCGACCATTTTGAAAAGCTATCCGGCTTCGGTTATCAAAAAAATAGAGGTAATTACGAATCCGGGTGCCAAATACGATGCCGAGGGTGTGGGTGGCATTCTGAACATTATTACCACCAGCGAAACCAAAACCACGGGCTACACCTTTACACCCAGCCTCACAGCTTCTACCGAGGGCGTTTCGGGCAACTTGTTCGGCATGGCACAGTATGGCAAGTTCATGATTTCGGCCTATTACGGTGCCGGACAGCATAAAAGCTTGAAGCCTATTACAGGAAAAAACGAACTTGAGGTGTACGACGACGATGTGAACCACCTGTTCCTGACCGATTCGGAATCGAAGAACAGAGGAGTGTTCCAGTATGGCAACCTCGAAGCCAGCTATGAATTTTCTGATAAGGATTTGCTCAGTGTGTCGGGCGGTGTGCATGGGTGGAATGGTATCGACAACTCGTATACGCAAAACCGCATGATGGCCGCTGATGGCAGCCAGACCTACGCTTACGACCAGCATGTGCATAGTAAAAGCCAGTATTTGGGCGTGAATGTATCGACCGACTTTCAGCATACCTTCAAGGAAGACCAGTATCTGACGTTTTCGTACCGTTACGACCTTTCGCCCACCTACAACAAGCAAAATGTGTACTTCAGCAACCTGGAGCAGGTGCCCGAAAACAAAGAGTTGCTCGATGCCAAAACCGACCCCGACCAGCGCAGCATAGAACATACGGCACAGGTGGACTTTACCACTCCGATTGCCAAAAAGCATACGCTCTCGGCCGGTTTGAAATACATTAACCGCATTAACCGAAGCAACAACGAAGAACTGAACCGAAAGGCCGGTACCGACGACGAATTTGTGCGCAACGAAGAGCGCTCGCTCCTTTATCGCCATCGCGGCGACATAGCTTCGGCATACGCTGAGTATCAGCTGAAACTGAAAAACTTTTCGCTCATGGCCGGTAGCCGTTACGAGTATTACCGCGTGAAGGTGACTTACCCCGACGGCAAGCGACCCTCGTTCAGCACCGACATGCACGACTGGGTGCCGCAGGTAAGTGTGGGCTTCAATCTTAAGCCCACTATGATGCTGAAAGCTGGCTATAACCTGCGTATTGCGCGCCCCGATATTTCCTATTTGTCGCCCTACGTGGAACAAACCACGCCTGAGTTCATCATCTATGGTAATCCGAACCTTGGAAGTTCGAAGGCGCATAGCCTGAACCTGACGTACAGCACTTTTTCGCCGAAACTGAATGTGAACCTGAACTTAGGTTACACCTTCTCGAACAACCAGGTGAGCGACTACTCTTTCCACAAGGACGGGGTGTTGCATACCACTTACGGCAACTTCGTTCACTCCAAGGAAACTTCGCTTTCGGGCTACGTGAATTGGACCATATTCAAAGGTACTTCGCTGTTTATGAACATGAACGTGACTTACAGCGATTACAAATCGTACAAAACGAACGAACACGACTCGGGTTTTGGCAGTTTCATTTTCGGAAGCATCCGTCAGGATTTGCCATGGAAACTCAAACTGTCGCTCCATGGCGGTGGTAGCACCGGCGGTGTGTCGTTGCAGACGAAATCGAATGGTTATTATTTCTACGGACTTTCGCTCAGCCGTTCCTTCCTCAAGGAAGACCGTTTGCGCATGACCTTTTCGTCCGGTGGCTTTATCAAACGCTACATGAAGCAACGCAGCGAAACTTACACCGAAACCTTCCGACAGCTTAGCCTAACGAAGTCCGACCGCTTGTACTTCTCGTTTGGCTTGTCGTACCGTTTGGGTTCGCTCAAGGCGGTGGTTAAGAAAGTTGAACGTAGCATCGAAAATTCCGATGTGATGCAAGGTGGCGGCGGCAGTCAGGGAGGTTCGCAAGGTGGCCAGGGTGGTCAGGGCGGAATGTAAAGCCCCGATTCACTCACTCCTTAGGCATTTGCAGTTCACAAGCGTGTACTTAGTAAGCACTTGCAACTCATAAGCGTGTAAAAGGACGATGAGCCGGTTGTTGATGCCGGCACCTAATTTTAAAAATATGAAGCGATTATCCAAACGCATCTACTATGGGTTCACAGCGGCATTGCTATTGGCAGTGCTGCTGTGCACTTATTTACCCGTGAACACAGCCAAACGCCATTCGGCCATTTGCCGTGTGAAAGCCCAACTTTACTATGTGGTAAACGCTGAACATAACGACAGTATTTGTTTGGCATTTACCGACAGTCCCCAACCGCAGGTTGCGATTGATGCACAACAAACCACAGATAGCACCGATTTGAGCGGTGTGTTTGTGTCGCATGCCGGGCACGTCGCGACCACCGATTCGCTGTTTCGCCATTTGCCCGACACGCTGCCAACCAACCATTTGCAGCGCCTACTCGTTACCACCGACAGCCTGCTGCAAAAGCAGATGAACAAGCATCGCCGCATGTTGGCACAGATAACTGACTATGCCAAACGCCACAGCGTGATTGACGACGGATACAACGAAGTGATGGCTTGTGGCGATTCGCTGCGCCGCCAGATGCAGCGAAACGAACGCCTGCTCCAAGTCATTCACCGCATGCAGCAGCTCAAGCAAAGCCCAACGGCGGTACTCAAAGCCCGGCTTACGGTTACCCCTTCGGGCAGTCGGCACGCCGTTGAGGCCCGGAAAGTGATGCGCAAGGACGGCATGCTGGTGCTGCAAACTCACGATGAACAACTGCCCGACGGAGCAAGCCGTTTCAGCGTTTATCGCCTCGGAACCTACCATTTTAAAGCCCGAATGCTGGCTTTCAACGACTTTGGCAAGCGCACGGCTACCGATTCGGCCCACGTCATCGACACCCACTTGGCTCCCGCTTTTCCGGCAGCCGAGGGAGGTGCATGGGTGAATTCCTCCGGTCAGCTTTGCGGTTTACACAGCGGTCACGGCCGCATCAGTTCGTGGCGTGTGGCCCAGTGCATGGCCGAGGTGCACCGTTGGCCCCTTTGGTGGTGGGTCAATGCCAAGGCCCTTTGGCGCAAATGGCAGACCAATGCGCCACAAAAGCAAGGCGCAGCGCATGTTGCCCGAAAAAAAACAGCGAATACCCAGCTTTGTGCGCGTTTCTTTTCGGCCGACAGCACGCTCTACGAAGGCAGTGTGTGTCCGCTGAGCGTGATGTCCAAGGCGCACAGCAGGCAGCAACCGCAGCGTCATGGCTACGGAAAACTGGTTTGTGCCGACGGCACGGTGTACGACGGTTTGTGGCAGTCCGACACACTGACCTACGGCACACGCACCGATTCATTGGGCGTGTACTGCGGACAGTTCAATGCCAGCCTGCAAGCTCACGGAACAGGCCGTATGTACTACAGCAACGGCGAGTTCTATGCCGGAACATGGAAAGCCAATAAGCGTTCGGGCCACGGGTTCAGCCTCAGTGCCAAGCGAGCTGTGTATTGTGGTGTGTGGGGCAACGATCGTTTCAGGGGCGAACAGCTCATTTTTACCTCCGACCGCATCTATGGCATCGACATTTCGCGCTATCAGCACGAAATCAACGGACGTCGCCGTCCGGTTTACCCCATTCATTGGAATAAACTGCGCATACGCCATCTTGGTGCCGACCGCCGCGTGCAGGGCAAGGTAGATTATCCGGTGTCGTTCGTTTACATCAAATCGACCGAAGGCCGAACCTACCTCAATAAATATTATGCGGCCGATTTGCGTCAGGCTCGCCGACGAGGCATACCTGTGGGCACGTACCACTTCTTCAGCCTCACGAGCAGTGGTGCGCTGCAAGCCCGACATTTTTTGCGTAAGTCGTCAGTGCTCCCCACCGACTTGCCCCCAGTGCTCGACATTGAGCCTACCGAACGGCAAATCAAGCGGTTTGGCGAGGCTAACATGTTTCGCGAAGTGCGTGCCTGGCTTCGTATCGTCGAAAAGCAATGCGGCAAACGCCCAGTGCTGTACATTTCGCAGCAGTTCTTTTTGGACCATTTGAAAAATGCGCCCGATCTTGTTAGGAACTACGAATTCTGGATAGCCCGCTACGGGCAATACATGCCGTATGTGCGTTTGCTCCATTGGCAGCTCACGCCTTACGGACGTGTCGAGGGCATTCGCGGCGATGTGGACGTAAACGTGTTTAACGGGACGCCCGAACAGTTTCGCCAATACATTGCGTCGCACGGAAAACGCAAAGAATGATTCCGTATTTATTGAAGTCGTCTAAACTTTTCTGACGAAGATTTGATTTGGGGATTTATCTCTTCTAAATTCAATTTTCACCTTTCTTTTTGGCCGTTTTTTTGACCTTTCATCAGTCGTGTAGCTCGCTACACTCCTTCTTCAAGGCCCAAAAACGCCTCAAAAATTCAGGCAAATCTTGATAAAAGTTCAGATGACTTCATTTAAAAAAGACAAAAGCCGGGCGAGGAAATCCGTTTTTCCTCGCCCGGCTTTTTCGTAGCATACAAAATCATTCAAACCCATGCAATAAAGAAAGCGGGAATGCCAACTGTTCCGCAACAGTTTGGCATTCCCGCAGTGTGATGCTGACGCTGTAAATACGTAGAGATTAACCTAAGTATTTCGTCAGAATGTTGATGTTGTCTGCTTCGCGAAGGCGGCGCAAGGCGCGTTCCTTAATTTGGCGTACACGTTCGCGAGTCAGGTTGAGTGTATTAGCCACCTCTTCGGCAGTCATTTCGTTGCGTCCGATACCGAAAAGCATTTTCAGTACCTGGCGTTCACGGTCAGAGAGCGTGGTCAGTGCGGCATCGAGGTCGGAGGCAAGCGATTCCTTTTCCATTTGGTTGTCGGTACCGGGAGCGCCATCGTCAGTCATGATATCAATCAGACAGTTCGAATCGTCGTCCTGGAAAGGAGCATCAACGCTCACCTTCTTACCGTTCGTTCCGAGTGCTTCCTGTACCTTAGCCACATCCGTTTCGAGCAAGTCAGCCAATTCAGCAACCGAAGGTCTGCGTTCAAACTCCTGTTCGAAGTTGACGATAGCCTTGGTCAGTTTGCTCTGGAAACCTACTTGGTTCAGCGGCATACGAACGATACGGCTCTGCTCTGAAATGGCTTGCAGAATGCTTTGACGAATCCACCAAACGGCATAGGAAATAAATTTGAATCCTCGCGTTTCGTCGAATTTCTGCGCAGCCTTAATCAGGCCGAGGTTACCCTCGTCAATGAGGTCGTTGAGCGTAAGTCCTTGGTTCTGGTATTGTTTGGCCACACTGACTACGAAACGCAGGTTGGCGCGTGTCAGACGGTCAAGCGCTTCCTGGTCGCCCTTATGAATACGCTGTGCCAATTCTACTTCTTCGTCCGTTGAAATGAGGTCTTCACGGCCGATTTCCACCAAATACTTGTCCAACGCCGCACTTGAGCGGTTGGTAATACATTTGTTTATTTTTAGTTGTCGCATATCCTAAAATACATAACCGCACGCACATACGAATGAATGCACGCACGTCCTTTCATTAAAGGTTTTTTTGTGTAAAAGGCAAGCAAAAATGCTGCCAAAGCGCAAAATCAGCATGGATTTTTCTTCTTTTTACGCCTTAGATATTGCAAAATTACGAAGAAATGAAATGTCGTGCCACTTTTTTAATAATTATTAAGCAGAAACATACTTATATTGCGTGATTTCTGCGTAAGTTTGCCCCAAATTGCAGTTTTATGCAGTTGCGCGACTTTGAAAAGTCTGTTTTTTCTTCTTTCCGATGCTTTTCAACGTCCGATGTTCTGTCATTATTTCCTGTTATTCCTTTCACACGCTGTGCCAGGCAGTCATTTTGTCAATTATTACCCATTTAAATAACGAAAAATGCGCCACTGAATAACTTTGTGTCGAAACAAAGTATGCAGTGGCGCATTTTTGCCTGCGAGGGTGCGCTGTGCAGAACAGCAGCACTCAAAAATCTTAACAGTATGGGTATTTAAGGATACCCCGGTTTTCCTGGTTATTTTTTACTTGATGAGGTCGAGGGTATCGCTGGCAATGAGCAATTCCTCGTCGGTGGGAACAACCACAACCTTAACCTTGCTGGCAGGGGTAGAAATGATTTCTTCCTCGCCGCAGTTTTTGCGGTTCTTTTCCTCGTCGAGTTCGATGCCCATGAATTCAAGACCGTGAACAGCACCGCGACGCACATCCCACTGATGTTCGCCGACACCGGCCGTGAACACCACGATGTCTACACCGCCCATAGCAGCTGCGTAGGCACCCACATACTTTTTGATGCGGTAGTCGTACATTTCCATAGCGAGTTTGGCGTGTTCGTCACCAGCTTCAATGCCGGCTTCAACCTCGCGGATGTCGCTTGAAATGCCTGAGATACCGAGCACACCGCTCTTCTTGTTGAGCAGGTCGCTCATTTCGTCGGGGGTAAGACCTTCCTTCTTCATGATGCTGAGCACAGCTGAGGGGTCAATGTCACCCGAACGGGTACCCATCATCAAGCCTTCGAGCGGAGTCAAGCCCATTGACGTGTCGACGCACTGTCCGAACTTAACGGCAGAAACTGAAGCACCATTACCGATGTGGCAAGTTACGATACGTACTTCTTCGGGTTTAACGCCGAGGAGTTCGCATACACGAGCCGTTACGAAGCGGTGGCTCGTTCCGTGAGCACCCCAACGACGGATGTTGTTCTGTTCGTAATATTTATAAGGAACGGCATACATATAAGCCTTGGCAGGCATGGTCTGGTGGAAAGCCGTGTCGAACACGAACACCTGAGGCAGGTTGGGCAACATTTTCTTTACAGCCACATAGCCTTTGAGGTGTGCTTCGCTATGAAGCGGAGCGAGTTCCATATATTGCTTCCACTCTTCGAGCATCTGGTCGGTTACAATCTGGCTCTTCGTGAAGCGACCACCGGCCACGATACGATGACCTGCTGCGCTGATTTCGTCGAGGCTCTTGATTGCTCCGTACTCAGGATTGAGCAGGGTGTCGAACATGAGTTTGATACCCTCGGTGTGAGTGGGGCAAGCTGATTCGATGATTTTGGTTTCACCGTTGATTTTTGTTTTCAAGAACGAGCCCTCGAGGCCGATTTTTTCAATGCCGCCGGCAGCAAGTACGCTCTTGTCGTCCATTTCGTAGAGTTTGTACTTGATGGAAGAGCTTCCGCAATTGATAACGAGAATTTTCATTGTGTGAATATCGTATGTTAGATTCCGTAAATTGTTGTCGATACAAACGGATAGACACATATTCGAGAAACTGAAAAAAACGAGTTAGGCAGTTTGACAGGCTGTGTATCCGTTAAGTTAGCTTACTGCAAAGGTAGCCATTTATTTTGAGCCAAGTGCATAACGTGGCTTTTTTTATATGAAATGTGACTTTAAGTAGGTGCTCAAAATCATGCCTCCGTCACGATTTGTATGGCTGATGCTCTAAGCCTCACAGTATCCTTTGCCGCAAATGTTAAACAGCACACTATTTGATTGTTGAATTTATATCAAAATTAGTGGGCTGTTTTCCTTACTCCATGTCGTTGTTTGAACAGCGCACTGAGCTATCGTCAAAAATTACGCAGCGATTGTCGAAATTAGTTCCGAGCTTGTTGAAATTAGTTCCGAACTTGTCGAAATTAGTTCCGAGCTAGTTTGAATTAGTTCCGAGCTTGTTTTACGAATCTCGGAATTAGTTTTACGAATCTCGGAACTACTGATAATCAGCGCGTTCTGAAAAACGCCAAAATAGGTTCCATTCACGCTAATTCCGCCTTGAAAGTGAAGAACAAAGCGAGTTTTCCATTTTTGCGTTTATTGACCTATTTGTTAAATTCGCCTTGCGCGCCATAAGCCGCGAAATGCTTTCCAATCCAACGTGATAGGAGGTTATACTTTGAGAAATAAGCGGAAGCATAATGTCGAAAATTACGATTGCCATTTACAATACCCATCACCCACACGATTCGTGACAGAGCCTTTTGAATAAGCCCGTACAAAATAGATTTCTTCCTTTATCAGTAGGCTGAAACGCCGATTTAAATTAACTTTGCTGTCGAGAAAATATAGAAGTCGTCTAAACTTTTCCTCAGAAGATTGAATTTCATAAAAGTTCAGACGACTTCATAAAAAAAAGGACCATCATGGCCCTTTAACCCAAATATATACTTTATGACTATTGCTGAAATCATCGCTAAAGCATTGGGACTGCGTCTCAAGCAGGTGGCCAATACCATAGAATTACTCCAAACCGGAGCTACCATCCCCTTTATCAGTCGTTACCGCAAAGAAGCAACGGGCGGACTGAATGAGGTGCAGGTGACAGAAGTGAAGGAACAAAACGATAAACTCGAAGAACTGGTTCACCGACGCGAATATGTGCTCAAAACAATCGAAGAACAGGGTAAACTGACCGACGAATTGCGCAATCGCATCGAGCAATGCTGGGATGCCACGCAGCTCGAGGACCTGTACCTCCCCTTCAAGCCCAAGCGCAGAACCAGGGCAGAAGTGGCACGCAAAAAGGGATTGGAACCCCTTGCCAACCTGCTGCTGCTGAACCCCATGGCACAACCCGAAAAACAAGCCGAGCGCTTTGTGACTGAGGAAGTGGAAAACGTAGATGCAGCATTGCAAGGCGCACGCGATATTTTGGCCGAACGCTTTAACGAAGACGAACGCACCCGACAAACGGTGCGCCGCTCGTTCGAGATTTCGGGCGTAATCCACTCCAAAGTGGTAAAGGGCAAAGAGGCAGAGGCTGTGAAATTCCGCGACTATTTTGATTGGAGCGAACCTTTGCGCCGCTGCACATCGCACCGCCTGCTGGCCATGCGTCGCGGCGAGGCCGAGGGCTTTTTGCGCGTGAGTATCAGTCCGGCCGACGAGGACGACTGTCTGCGCCGCATGGAGCGTCCCTTTGTCAAAACCGGCACCCCGGCTGCACCGCAGGTTGAAATGGCGCTGGCCGATGCCTACAAGCGACTGCTTAAACCGAGCATCGAAACAGAATTTGCCGCAGCTGGCAAACTGAAGGCCGACGACGAGGCCATCCGCGTGTTTGCCGAAAATCTCAAACAATTATTGCTTTCGCCTCCTCTAGATCAAAAGCGCATCATGGGCATTGACCCGGGTTTCCGTACGGGTTGCAAGGTTGTTTGTCTGGACGCGCAAGGCAATTTGCTGCACAACGAAACCATTTATCCCCACCAACCCAAAAATGAATATGCACGCTCGGGCTTGAAGGTTTCGAACATGGTCAGCGACTATGGCATCGAAGCCATTGCCATTGGTAATGGTACGGCAGGACGCGAAACAGAGGAGTTGGTGCAGTCGCTTCATCTCGAAGGAGTTGAGGTGTTCCTGGTCAGCGAAGATGGAGCTTCAGTTTATTCAGCGTCGAAATTAGCCCGCGAGGAATTCCCCGACTACGACGTAACGGTGCGCGGTGCCGTGAGTATTGGCCGTCGGTTGGCCGACCCGCTGGCCGAATTGGTAAAAATTGACCCGAAGGCCATCGGGGTAGGGCAGTATCAGCACGATGTAGATCAGGGCGCACTGAAAAAGTCGCTCGACCTGACAGTTGAGAGTTGTGTGAACACGGTAGGCGTGAATCTCAACACCGCTTCGAAGCATTTGCTCACCTATGTTTCCGGACTGGGATCGGCGCTGGCACAGAACATCGTTGATTTCCGTTTGGCCAATGGCCCCTTTGCATCGCGCAAGGCTTTGCTCAAAGTGCCGCGTCTGGGAGCCAAGGCCTACGAACAGTGTGCAGGCTTTTTGCGCATACCGGGAGCTAAAAATCCGCTCGACAACACAGCGGTACACCCTGAACGCTACGAACTGGTGGAGCAAATGGCCAAGGATGCAGGCTGCGACATTGCCACACTCATAGCCTCGGCCGATACGCGCAAAAGCATCGACCTGAAAAAATATTGTACCGCTGAGGTGGGACTCCCCACACTCACCGACATCATGGACGAACTGGCTAAACCCGGACGCGACCCGCGCGGCACCATCAAGGTGTTCAGCTTTGCAGAAAACCTGCACACCATCGACGACCTACAGGAAGGCATGGAAGTGCCGGGCGTCATTACGAACATCACGAAGTTTGGCGCGTTTGTCGACATGGGAATCAAGGTGAAAGGCCTGATACACGTTTCGAAAATGGCGAACCGCTTTGTCAAAGATCCGGCCGAGGTCGTACACATTCAGCAGCAGGTAATGGTGCGTGTGCTTGAAATCGACCATGAACGCGGACGTGTGGCTTTACAACTCATTGACCAACCCTAAGCAACTTCTTGAAACATGACCGACGAATACTATATGCGCAAGGCGCTCGAACAGGCGCAACTGGCTTTCGACAGCGACGAAGTGCCGGTCGGTGCAGTGGTGGTATGCCGTGACCGCATCATTGCCCGGGCACACAACCTGACCGAAACGCTCAACGATGTAACGGCGCATGCCGAAATGCAGGCCATCACGGCTGCAGCCAATGCGCTGAACGGCAAATACTTAGATGTGTGTACGCTTTACGTCACAGTGGAGCCTTGCATCATGTGTGCAGGGGCCATCGGTTGGGCGCAAGTGGGCCGTGTGGTCTACGGTGCAGCCGATCCGAAGCGGGGTTATGCGGCTTTTGCGCCCCATGCCCTGCACCCTAAAACAGAGGTGGTACACGGGGTTCTCGAAGCAGAATGTGCCCAACTCATGAAGGACTTTTTCAAACGCAAACGCTGATGGCTGCGCACAACGAATTGGGCGCGCAGGGCGAATATGAGGCCTTGCTTTATCTGACAAAGCAGGGCTACACGCTGCTGGCGCATAACTGGCGCGTAGGTCACCTTGAACTCGATATCGTGGCAGAACAATGGGGCGAAATCGTGTTTGTCGAGGTGAAAACGCGCAGCAGCGAGGACTTTGCACCGGCCGCCGAGGCCGTGACGCTTTACAAAAAGCGAAACCTCATTGCGGCAGCGCGGGCGTACCTTGCCCGCAACGGTTTGCTGGAACGCCCCTATCGCTACGATATCATCACCGTGGTGGGCAAAGCGCAACCTTTCAAACTGACGCACTTGCGCAATGCTTACACTGAAGAGGGTGTTTATCTGGAACACAGCGGACGCAAGGGTAAAGCGGAATTTCAGGTATAAAAAAAATGCGCTGCAATCTATGTTGGCGCATTTTTTTTGAATTTCCGGCTACCACTTTTTGAACTACCGGTTACCACTTTTTGAACTACCGGTTACCACTGTTCTTCCGTAAACGTATTATTTAATTTCTTTATGATGAACATTGAAAAAATTCGCGAAATCTGTTTGGCCAAACCTTTGGTAACAGAGGATACGCCTTTCGGCCCCGAATTTGTGGCTTTTCGCTTTTTCGACAAAATATTCTGTTGCATCGACCTCGAACGGCCGCATCTCGTCACCATGAAATGCGACCCCGACCGCGCTGTTTCCCTGCGCGATGCGTATCCGGAAATTACGGGGGCATGGCATTGGAACAAACGAATGTGGAACGATGTACGGCTCGACGGTCAGGTGCCCGACGCGCTCATTGTCGACCTCATTGATCATGCCTACGACGAGGTTCGAAAAAAATTGCCTAAAAAAACGCTCTATCACTTTCCCGACTTGCCCCAAGGCTGGACGCATACGCATTTGCCCGAGGTGGACTCCACGATGAACGTGGTACGCGCCTATCCGCCCTTGCCCGACACTTCGGCTGAGGCTGCCCCAACGGTGGAACCTACGCGCTTTGAACTGCTCACGGCCGACTTCCAGACAGCCGGACGCGGACAGCGCGGTTCGCATTGGGAGGCCGACGACCGCCAAAACCTGCTGCTCAGTTTCCGCTTCTGCCCCTCGCCGCTCATTAAGCCGTGCCACCACTTTATGTTGTCAGAGTGTTTGGCACTCGCTGTGGCCAAGGCCCTGAAACAATATGGAGGCAACGACATCCGCATCAAGTGGCCCAACGACATTTACTATAAGGACCAGAAAATTGCCGGTATGTTGCTCGAACACGATCTATGCCAAAAGCGCATTACGCAAACCCTTGTCGGTGTGGGCATCAACGTCAATCAGCGTCAATTCGTGAGTGATGCACCGAATCCCGTTTCGCTTTATCAGATTTTGGGCAAGGAGGTAGACCGTGCCGCCATTTTGCGCAATGTGCTGACCTATTTCACCCGCGCATACACCTCGCTTTATGAGGGCTTTGCCGACCTCGTCGAACGCGATTACCACAAACTGCTTTATCGCCGCAACGGTTTCTACACCTTTGCCGATGCCAACGGTACGTTCCGCGCATGTATCGTACAGGTTCACCGCGACGGACTCCTCGAACTCAAGGACGAAGATGGTCACTTTCGCACTTACGCTTTCAAGGAAGTTTCGTTTGTGCTCTAAGCCTGTTTTCACTCCATATATATAATGAATCGTCAAATACTCAACATCACCCTGCCGAGCATTGTGTCGAACATCACCGTGCCGCTCCTTGCCCTGGTCGACACCACGATTGTGGGTCACTTGGGCGCAGCATCTTATTTGGGCGGCATAGCCGTGGGCGGTATGCTGTTCAACATGGCCTACTGGCTGTTCGGCTTTCTGCGCATGGGCACCGGCGGAATGACGGCGCAAGCTTACGGTGCAGGCCGTACAGCCGAAACCCTAGCCATTTTGTTTCGTTCGCTTCTTGTTGCGCTCACCTTGGGGCTGTCACTTATTCTGCTGCAACACGTTCTGGTTAACGTGGCTTTTCAATGGATAAACGCCACCCCCGAAGTAGAAAACCACGCGCGCACTTACTTTGCCTGCCTCATTTGGGGAGCCCCCGCAGTTTTGGCCCAATACAGTTTGCTGGGCTGGTTTCTCGGTATGCAAAATGCACGTTTCCCCATGTATGTGGCCATTGTGCAGAATGTAGTAAACATTGCCACCAGTCTGCTCTTCGTAATGGGTTTCGGTTGGAAAATCGAGGGAGTCGCTATAGGTACCCTAATTGCGCAATACGCCGGTATGGGGCTGTCCGTTCTGCTATGGTTCAAGCGGTACTACCAGCCACAAGCATGCCACACGGCTTCCCGTTTGGTCATGAATGCAATGGCCTTTCGCCGCTTTTTCAGCGTTAACCGCGACATTTTTCTGCGCACACTCTGTCTTATTGCCGTAAGCACTTACTTCACCTCAGCCGGTGCAGCCCGTGGCGACCTCGCCTTAGCCGCCAATACCCTGCTCATGCAATTTTTCATTCTGTTCTCCTACGTCATGGACGGTTTTGCCTATGCAGGCGAAGCCTTGGGCGGACGTTATTACGGAGCTCGCAGCCGTACGCGGTTTTCCCTGCTCACCCGTTGTTTGTTTCAGTGGGGGCTGGTGCTGGCCGGACTGTTTACCGCAGCGTATGCTTTGGGCGGCGAACTCCTCGTTGCCCTGCTCACAAACGATGCGGCAGTACGCACCACGGCTGCCGACTATCTGCCCTATGCTGTAGCCATTCCGCTAATCAGTTTTCCGGCTTTCCTATTCGACGGCCTCTTTATCGGCACCACATCAACGCGCCAAATGCTGCTGAGCATGGCTTTTGCCGCCGGTGCTTACTTCGCCATTTTGGCCATGTTTCCGGCAAGTAACCCTGTGCTTTGGACGGCTTTTCTGGTGTACTTAGGCAGTCGAGGCGCAGTGCAAGGGCTGCTATATCCTCGCATTTTTAAGTAAATGACGGCCGATTGGTGAAATTCTCAGATTCACTTCCTATTGTAAAAAAATAATTTCCTACATTTGTAACATGGCTGTCTGTGCGGCACCTTGCCAAACACACCCTGCAGCCTCATTAACCAATCATCAGTCAGTAATCATCAAACTCTAACAAATACTTATGGCAAAATTTAAGCGCATTCTGCTGAAGCTCAGTGGCGAGAGCCTGATGGGCGAACAAGGTTACGGTATCGACGTAAAACGCCTCAACGAATATGCCCTGCAAATTCAGGAAGCTCTGAACATGGGCATTCAAATCAGCATCGTCATTGGCGGTGGAAACATTTTCCGTGGCCTGAGCGGTGCTGGTAAAGGTTTTGACCGTGTCAAGGGCGACCAAATGGGTATGTGTGCCACGGTTATCAACTCTTTGGCTCTGAGTTCAGCTTTGGGTGCCATTGGCGTAAAGAGTCGCGTGCTCACAGCCATCCGCATGGAACCCATCGGCGAGTTCTACAGCAAATGGAAAGCCATTGAAGCCATGGAACGCGGCGAAGTGGCCATCATTAGCTGCGGAACGGGTAGTCCCTATTTCACCACCGACACCGGCTCATCATTGCGCGGCATCGAAATCGAAGCCGACGTTATGCTCAAGGGAACGCGCGTGGATGGCGTTTATACCGCCGACCCCGAAAAGGACCCCACGGCTACGAAGTTCGACGACATCACCTACGATGAAGTGCTCTCGCGCGGCTTGAAAGTGATGGACATCACCGCCACAGCCATGTGTCGCGAAAACGGACTCCCCATCTATGTGTTCAACATGGATGTAGTGGGCAACCTGAAAAAGGTGCTGAGCGGCGAAAACATCGGCACCTTCGTTCACGCCTAAGCCTTCGCACTTTTCATAACCTTAAAAAACGGTCGTACAGAATGTCAGCCATCGCTGCCTTCTGTACGACCGTTTTCGTTTACACAAATCCTTCCAAATGCCTTTTTTCGGGTAGCAGAAGGGGCTGTCAACCTGCTTTGCTTCCCAATTAGCAGTTCATCAAGTGTTTACTGAGGAACGCCTCCATGGCGCGGTAAAAGTCGAAGCGGTTTTCCTGATTGTGGAAGCCGTGGCCCTCGTTGTCCTTTACCATGTACTCCACCTCAACCCCTCTTTGTCGCAAAGCTTCAACCATTTGGTCACTTTCGGCCTTGTTCACACGCGGGTCGTTCGCTCCCTGCGCAATAAACAGCGGCGCACAAATGCGGTCAGCGTTCAAAGCCGGCGAAGTGGCAGTGAGCTGTTCGCGGTCCGTTTCAGGGTTGCCCACCTGCTCGTACATCATTTCGAGCATCGGACGCCAGTAGGGTGGAATGGTGTTCATGAACGTAAACAAGTTGCTCACGCCCACATAGTCGATGCCGCAAGCGTAGAGGTTGGGCGTAAAAGCCAGACCGGCCAATACGGCATAGCCACCGTAGCTGCCACCGTAAATAGCCACACGCTTCGGGTCGGCAATACCCTGCGCGATGAGCCACTCCACACCATCGGTAATGTCGTCCTGCATCTTCAGTCCCCACTGCTTGTAGCTTGCTTCAAGGAAACGGCGTCCGTAGCCCGTCGACCCACGGAAGTTCATTTGGAACACCGCATAGCCCCGGTTACAAAGGAACTGCACTTCCGACGAAAAACCCCACGTATCGCGGCTCCACGGTCCACCATGCGGATTGATGATAACCGGCAGGTGATGCGCCGTTTCAGGCGTCAGTCCGTCCGGCAACGACAAGTAAGCCTCGATGTGCAGTCCGTCGCGCGAGGTGTAGCTCACCGGGTGCATGCTGCACATGTCCTCTTCGTGAATCCACGGAGCCAAATCAGCAATATGTTCCACCGTATCGTTTTGAGCATCGTAGAACCAGTAGGCACCCCGCGTGCGGTCGCCGCCCACATAAATCAAGTAAAAGTTCTCCTCCTTGTCCGTGTCAGCCACCCCGAAACGCTTGTCGGGAAAGTGCGCTTTGATTCTTTCGCGCAGCGCCTTCTCCTCCTCGTCAAAGTAGTGACGAATCGGTTCCTTGTGCCCCGTGCAGTACACACTCAGTAACTTTTTGCGTTTACGCGAATAGCTGATGCTGGCAATGTCATAATCCTCGTTTTCGTAGAGCAGTTCCAGTTCCTCGCAAGTCGCCGGATTCATGCGCACCAGCACCGTTTTGTCGCGATTCAGGTTCGTTGCAGCATACACCTCGCGGTTATCGGGCGTAAACTCCATAAAGCCCACCAGGTCGCGGAAGTTCGTGGTAAGTACAGCGCGGAAAGGTTCATCCTCGCTGTCACGATACAGAATTTGCGTGTTCACCCCATCCACGATGGCAGTAGCCACACGCAGTGCACCGTTGTGGTCCGTCATCCATCCCTGGATATTGCCCGGATTTTCAGCCAGCAGCGTCAGTTCTCCGGTTTCAAGGTTCAGACGGTAGGGGTCGAACACCTCAGGGTTACGCTGGTTCAAGCCAATCAGCACAAAGCCCGGTTGTTCCTCAAGGTCGTCGATGATGGATGAACGCACCCCCGGAAAAGCCGTATAGGCGCGCAAGTCAGAGCCATCGTTGCGCACCCCGTAGAGCTGATAGTTTTCGTCGCCCGCCGTGTCTTTCATAAACAGCAGACGCTCATTGTCGGCCCACATGTAGCCCGCCACGCTGCGTTCAGTTTCGGCCGTAATGCGCACCGATTCGGTATCGGGGCTACCCACAGGTCTCACAAACACGTTAAGGCGGTCGTTCCACGGAGCCATATACGAAATTTGGCGTCCATCCGGCGATAACTGGTAGGCCGTTCGTTCTGAGTTTCTAAAAAAATCCTCTAAGGGAAGTCGTTTCATGCTATATATTTTTAGTAATTTTGCAGTTAAGGCAAAGTCGCATCCAATTGCGGCTTTCGTCCGGCTACAACAGGTACAGAAATGGGTAAGACCGTAACCATGTTTCGCCGTTGAAACACAAAGGTACGTCTTTTTTCATGATTACTGCATGGCGCAAAGCCACATTTTCGAACCCTGTGTAAGTGTTTTCTTTTTTTGAAATTTCAACTCAAATCATATCACGCTATGGCAATCGTATCCCCTTCGCTTTTATCGGCCGATTTCGGTAATTTGCAACGCGACTTAGAAATGCTCAACAACAGCCAGGCCGACTGGTATCACCTCGACGTAATGGACGGAGAATTTGTGCCCAACATTTCGTTCGGTTTTCCCGTCATGCAGGCCATGGCACAGCACGCCACCAAGCCGCTCGATGTACACCTGATGATTGTTCGTCCCGAAAAGTTTATCAAGGAAGTCAAGGCCTTAGGCGCCAAGGTAATGAACGTACACTACGAAGCCTGCACTCACCTTCACCGCGTTGTGCAGCAAATCAAGGCCGAAGGCATGATGGCCGGTGTAACGCTCAATCCGCACACCCCCGTCAGCGTATTGGAAGAAATCATTGCCGACCTCGATTTGGTGATGCTCATGTCAGTCAATCCCGGTTTTGGCGGTCAGAAATTCATTGAACATTCCGTCGACAAAACCCGCCGCCTGCGCGAACTCATTGAACGCACGGGTTCAAAAGCCCTTATCGAAATTGATGGTGGTGTCAATCGCGAAACCGGTGCGCGCCTCGTTGAGGCCGGAGCCGATGTACTCGTAGCCGGTTCTGCCATTTTCAAGGCTCCCGATCCCAGTGCTGAAATCGACTTTATGAAAGCATTGTAAGCCACCTTTAGTGATAATCCAAAATCAGCTAATTTTGAAACCGATTTTAACTGAACAAGAACTGTTTTCTTTGCTGCAAATCATTCAGCAAAGCCGTAAAGTGGTGGTATGCGCGCACCGCGGACCCGATGGAGATGCGGTGGGCTCATCATTAGCCTGGGCCGAATACCTCATGTCGTTGGGCAAGCAGGTCAACGTAATCATGCCCAATCCCTATCCCGACTTTTTGCGTTGGTTGCCCAATTCCCACATCATACAGTATTACCTCCGCCACGAAGCCGCAGCCCAGACCGTGCTCAACGAAGCCGACCTCATTTTCTGTCTCGACTTCAACGGCTTGAACCGTTTGCAGGAAATGGGAGCCGCAGTTTCGCGTGCCAAGGCCGACCGCATCATCATCGACCATCATTTGAACCCCGACACTGCCATGGCCAAAATGGTGATATCGTATCCCGACAAAAGTTCAACGAGCGAACTCGTGTTCCGTTTGATTCACCAGTTGGGCGGTTTTGACAACATGACGCGTCAGTGCGCCACCTGCATTTACACCGGCATGATGACCGACACCGGCGGCTTTACGTACAATTCGAACGATCCCGAAATTTACGAAATCATTTCTTTGCTGCTGACCAAAGGCATTGACAAGGACAAGATTTACCGCAATGTATTCAATGTCTATTCTGTCGACCGCATCCGCCTCATGGGCTACATCATGTACGAAAAGTTGCAGTTTCATGCCGGCAACCGGGCATCTATCTTTACGTTGACGCGCGAAGAAATGAAGCGTTTCAACTTTATTCGCGGCGATGCCGAAGGATTGGTCAATATGCCCTTGCAAGTAAAAGGAATGCGCTTGAGCATTTCGCTGCGCGAAGACACAGAGCGCGATGTGGTGCGTGTGTCGTTGCGTTCAGTCGACGATTTTCCGTGTAACAAAATGGCCGAACAGTTTTTCAATGGCGGCGGCCACCTGAATGCCTCAGGCGGCGAATTGCCCTTCCCCCTTGACGAAGCCGTGCGCACGGCCGAACGCGCCATTGCTGCTTTTGCCGACCAACTTTAATGGCACCCGAACGCTTTCATGCGCAGCATGGCCCGCGAGTCAGTGCGTGCTGTTGAGCGCACCTAAAAATCCCCTGTATCCGTTTTCTGCAATGCCCCAAGGGCTGGCAGTAAAATGGTACAGGGGATTTTTGCTACTGAGCCATAAAGGGTGGTTTTCCTAATTTTAAGCTCTTGAATTAGGAAAACCACCCTTCTTTATATAGGTCGTAATTATTTACTCATCTTTCGGTTTGAACAAATCAGCAAACAAGCGCAAGCTGTCGGGGTGTTCAACGGCAAAAGTATCGATGTGGCGCATACGCTTCTGTTCCAGAATTTCGTCTACGGCAATCAGGATACCCGTTTCCTCCACCTCGCCAAATTCATGGTTCACCGCAGTGCCAAACATACGCATAGTCGGGCTCAGCCCCATGTAAGCATTGACGAGCGGCGGAATGTTATAGCCTCGTTTACGCACCTCCGTGTTCAGAATGCGATAGTCCGACTTGAAGTCATCGTACACAAAAAGCTGTTCGAGTTCGTTAATGGGCGTATCAATTTTCAGCGGTGTGATGGGCGTAACGAGGTTGTCGCGGTCGCCAAAGTGTTTGTTCAGGAAAAACAGAATCATGTCGCGCGCCTGTCGGTTGAACGACGGATACATCGTCATTTTTCCAAAGAAATACTTCAGGTTCGGAATCACCACAGTCAGAGCTCCGAGTCCGTCCCACAGGTTGTCGAGTGCAAAGATGCCCTTGCTCATAGCGCGCGTACTTTGGTATTCGAGCGTTACGAACGACCGCCCCAGTTCAACGGTATCAGCCATGTAGGTCGACAAGAATTTGTCCGAGAAGTGAAACATGTGGCTTGTAGCCAACAGCGGTTGTCCGTTCTCGTCGTAGGAAATTTCCTTACCCGGCAGGAAGCGGTATCCCCCCAGGATGCGTTCTTCCTCAGGGTCCCACACGATGAGTTGGTAGTAAGGATGCTCGCAGGTGTCGAATTCGTCCCAGTCGAGTTCCAATCCCGTACCCCCTCCGGCAGCCCGGAAAGCAATTTCGCGCAGACGGCCTATTTCGCGCATCACGTTGGGCGCCTGGTGATAAGTAATGATGTAAATTTCGTTGCCCGCTTTGTTCGTCGACCGCAATCGGCGTTCCGGTGTCAGTTCAGCTTTTAAGAGTTCTTTGTCGACGGGCGATATAATTGGTTGCATAATTACCTACTTTAATCTATAAACTTCATCTTCCACCCATTTGGCCCATTCGGCAGGCTTTTTGCTATGGTCGAAAGTTTGCCAGGGAATAGGTTTCCCGATTTTTACCTGAAATGTTTTGTGTCGGTGTTTGAATGTTTCGTCAGCCAGAAACAGCATGGCGATGTTGAACTTGAGTCCGAGTCGTTTCCCGAAGGAAGCCCAACGGTAAAAGCGGTCGGAGTTGCATCCGTCAAAATAAATTGGCACCACATCGCGTTGCGTTTCGATGCTCTTGGTAATGAAGGTTTTGTTCCACGGCAAATCGTGTACCACCCCCTTTTCCCGTCGTGAGCAAAGTCCGGCCGGAAACATGATGATGTGGTTGTCGCTGCCGAAAGCCGCTTCAACCAGTCGCGGAAAGTCGCGGCTTTGTTTGCCGGTTTTGTTAATCGGCACACAGAGTGGTGCAAGGCCGTGCAGATTCATCAGCAAGTCGTTCACCAGGTAGCGTATGCGTCCGTCGTAGCGATGACCTAAGATTTGCCCTATGGCAATACCGTCAGGTCCGCCCAGCGGATGGTTGCTAACAAAGGTAAAGCGCCGGCCGTCCGCGTCGTCGGGCAGGTTTTCGGTACCGCTCACCTCCAGGCTGACGTCGAGAAATTTCATGACAGCATCAAGCCAGGGTACCCCCTGCATATCGCCCACGTCCGTCAGAAATTCGTTAATTTCGTCCTGATGGGCAATGCCTTTCAGCCAGTTGCGCACAAATCCCGGAACGAATTTAGCCTTACTTCCGGCCTTCGAACGCAATATTTCGTCAATGTCTATTTTGAAAATGCGGTTGTTCACTATTCAGAAATGTGTATGTTTATTTTTTTCAAGCAAGGGTGGGGCTGCAAGGGGTAAGCATTGGGCAAACCGTTTTTGCAACCAGGTACTTTGCCATATAATATGACCAGTAAAGCCTCCCGTACTCAGCAAAGACAGCTTCAAACCAAGCCTCTTTGCAAAGGCAAAAGTACAAATAAATTTTGCCTTTGCGCAATTTATCCAAAAAAGTTTCCTACTTTTGCCTGACTACCGGCACACTTAGTGTGCTATTTGTTGATAAAATCTTAACAGCTTTACAAAATTGTAAAGAAAAAACTATTGCTTATCATTCATGCATACGCTCGTACTCGTTACCACTGAATTTGCTGCTGCCGCGCACCTCATGATGAGTTTGGTGCTGTTTTATCTGGCTCGTCGCAGCGTGCAGTTTCTTTCGCAAGCATGGATTATGCTGCTCATTTGCCTCATGTACTGTTTGGCTCTGTTCTATGTAGCCACCACCGAAAGCATACCCTCGTTAGGCATTCTGCATCCCATTTTGCTTATTTACTTACTGGTCTGTTCCTATTTGCAAAGCATTTACCCCTTGGGCTTATGTTTGCCCGGCTATTTGCAGTGGGGGCGCATGTGGGCCTACGCCACTCCGGCCCTGGTGCTCATCTTTATTTATTGTATAGGTGCTGCCGCCGGCAGTAATTTGGCCACTGTCTATAGTGCCGAGGACTTTGTCACCTACTTCCTGTCGGGCGATGTGTTCCTGCGCCTGCTCTGTCTGCTCCTTTCCGGCTACTACATAGTCAATATTTTCCGCCTGCCCCATCGCCTGGCACGTCGAATGGAAATACCCAGCGACCTCATAGCCTACGGTTCAGCCTTAGGTTTGGTGTGCGTTCTGTTTGTGGTAGTCACCGTGCGCTTCAGTTTGGTACTCCTCACTGTCTACATGCTTCTGTTCACGCTCGTCAATATGTTCCTGTTCTTCCGCATTCTGCGTCCCACGGTCAATAGCATATCCTACCCTGATTTCCGACAGGTCGAAACTCCCCCCACGAAGGAAGAAATCACCCAGTCCGAAGCTGCCGACTTTAATGAAGCTAACCTTCACCGCTTCGAAGTGATGGAATACATCATGCAGCACGAACGACCTTACACCGACGACACCTTCAACCGCGAACGCCTTTGCCGTTTGGCCGGATTTAACCGCCACGTTGCCTTGCAGAGTCTGCGCTCGCAGGGCTACAACGACATTCACGAATACATTTCGCGCTACCGCGTGGCAGAATTGCGCCGCCTCATTGAAATGGGTAAAGTTACTGACCTGAAACAAGTAACCATGGTAGGTTTCCGTTCGGCCCGAACCGCCGTGGTGGGTTTTGAACGCTACGAAAACCTGGACCTCAGCGCCTTCCTCGAAAGTTATGTGAAACCCGATGCCAAGCGGCCGCGCGAAGCGGTGCGCAACGATGTATAACCTGCTTAACACCTTCTTACCCGAATCTTTTCACCTCGATAATCTTTACCTATCAATGAAACTTATCCCCCCTATGAAAAACCTTACTCTGATATTGTGGCTCTTTTTGGTCTGGGTGCAAGCACTGCCGCTGCATGCCCAAAATGAGAATAACCAGCATTACTATTACATTCATGGCCAGGCATTCAACCCCGTCACGCGCGAGCGTTTGCAGCATGTGTTTGCCGAACTCCTGACCACCGACAGCGTAGTAGTCGACACGATGACCACTACCGAAACGTTGCAAGTCAATGGCCAGCGTGGCCCCTGGATGTTCGACATAGCCAAACATCCCGAACAACCCTACATTGTGCGCCTCAGCAAAGAAGGGTATCAAACGGTGTGCATCCATGTGCCCAAGCAGCCGGTAAAGGCTCAAAAGTCGACGTTTGAGGTTATCACCATCAAGCACGCTTTCATGAAACGCGCTCCTCGCAAGTATCAGCTGGGGCAAGCCACCGTCACAGCCAGCAAAGTGGTGTTCTATCAAAAAGGCGACACGGTGGTTTACAATGCCGACGCCCTGGCTCTGTCCGAAGGGTCGATGCTCGACGCCATCATCCGTCAGTTGCCCGGTGTCGAAATGCGCGAAGGCGGCGAAATTTACGTCAACGGACGCTACGTCGAACAGTTGCTGCTCAACGGCAAGGACTTTTTCGACAAAGACCGCCAACTCATGCTCGACAACCTGCCCTCGTACATGGTGAAGAACGTGAAAGTGTATGAGAAGGAAAGCGATCTCAACAAATTTACCGGCTTTAAGGTTGATGAAAAGAAGCTGGTCATGGACGTGAACCTGAAGAAAGAGTACAACATAGGGTTCGTGCTCAATGCCGAGGCCGGATATGGCACCGAGAACCGCTACCTGGCGCGCCTCTTTGCCATGCGCTTTACGCCCCTTTCGCGGCTGACCATTGTGGGCAACATCAACAATGTGAACGATAGCCGGCGCCCCGGCCAAAACACCTCGTGGACACCCAATAAAATGCCCATCGGCACCAGCATTACCAAAATGGGTGGTTTCGATTACGACTACAACGATGAACTCTCGGGCATTTCGTTTAGCAGCGATTTTACAGGAACGCATACCACCCAGAATAATTATTCGGAGCAAAGCAATGAACTCTTCCTCGAAGGAAACAACACCTTCGGGCGCAGTTTGGCGCGTAGTCACGTCAGCAATACCCGCTTAGACACCCACCAACGCCTGAAATTTAAAAAAGGCAGTTTATATGCAGATTTGTGGTTTTATGGAGGCTATTTGCGCAACCGAAACCGCAGCCGCAGTGCCTCGGCCACTTTTAGCGACAATCCCGATAACTACCTCAACGGGCATGTGCTCGACACGCTCCAAGGCCCGGCATCGGGCAATTTCCTGCGCAAACTGGCCCTTAACCGCACGCTCAATGAAGCCAAGCGCCAGAGCCAGACGGGGCATGGCAATGTGGATTTCACGATGTTCTACAAACGTACGTTTTTGAGTACCGGTTTTGATTTCAACGTCAACGACGAAAAGTTTTTCGAACATTACGCCCTCGATTATCCCTCGTCGAACAAAGCATCCGACTATCAGAACCGCTACAACCGCAATCAGCCCTATTACAAACTCAACTACCGTTTGTCGTTGAGCCAATTTTTCCTGATTGGACCAAACCTGCAAATCATTCCCTCGTATTCGCTCAATGCCAGCTGGCGCAATCAGCATTATGCTCAGCATCGCTTGGAACGCCTAGCAGGGTGGGGCGCAGGCAACGAACATCCGCTCGGTATGCTTCCCTCCGAAGCCGAGTGGCTTAAAAATGAAACCTACGATCAGGTAAATTCCTACATCACTGAACTCAAACCCATCGACCAGACAGCGCAACTCCGCTTAGCGTATGAAAAGGCCGACAGCAACAATAACCGGTGGAATTTGTCGCTCAGCATACCGCTCAATATCAAAACCCAACGTGTGTATCACAAGCGCCACACCTACGATGCCCACCGCACCATTCACAACGTGTACGCCACACCCACGTTCAACGCCTCGCGCAGGTGGGACAAGTCGCAAAAGGAATGGAACTACAGTTATAGCATGGGCGTTCGCACCCCCGATTTCCTGACCCACCTCATCGACCTGCCCAACGATGCCAATCCGCTATACGTCACCACGGGTAATCCTCATTTGAAGTCCGAAATCAGCCATGTGCTCAACACCTCGCTCAAATGGTCGAACAGCGAAAAGCAACGCTCCTACTTCCTGTCGCTCGGTATTACGTTCAACACCAATGCCATTACCCAAGGCATGACTTACGACCGCACCACCGGTGCCCGCTACTTCAAGCCGCAGAATGTCGACGGAAACTACCTTTCGCAAAACCATTTCCAGTTCAACCTACCCCTCGACCGCAAGCGGCGGCTCACGCTCGCCTCGCGACTCTTTTTTCAGTTGCAACACAGCGTCGACCTCATCACCAACACCGATAATGTCGGCAGCAACGAAGCCTTCAGCTCGCGCCCCACGCGCTCCACGGTCAATACCTACTGGACCACTGAAGCCCTCGAACTCAATTACCGTCTGGGCAATTTCAGTGTAGGGGCCAACGGTTATGTAGGTTATAACCGCTCGCAGTCCGACCGCATTGGCTTTGTGTCGCAGAACGTGTGGCAATACAGCTATGGGCTCACCGGCCAGGTGCAGCTCCCCGGCAAAATCGAGTTTTCAACCGATATAAAGATGTACGGACATCGCGGCTTTGCCGATGCCGCCGGCAATACCGACGATTTGGTGTGGAATGCCCGCTTGTCGCGCTATTTCCCCAAGGCCAACCTTTCGGTGATGCTCGACGGTTTCGACCTCCTTCGTCAACTTTCCAACCGCACCTTCATGATGAACTCACAAGGCCGCTTCGAAACCTACAACAACGCCTTGCCATCCTACTTCTTGGCACACATTGTTTACCGATTCAGCAAAAAGCCGAAGCAATAAGCCATTTTCCGTACAGTCTGCTGATTAGTCCTTCGAACAGCCAACCAACCACCGCTGTTCGAAGGACTTTTTTGGGTTGTTATAAAAACTATAGCAGCGGTGCATCACCGCTCAGTCTCACCAAATGCAAAATGTTAACTGGTTGTTTAGGCTATTTGTGAAAAAACAAAAATATTGCCGCTTTGTTTGGTTAGTTTTGTTCGCTGTGAATGACAGCGCATCCACCTGTTTGCAAAACGCATCGAACTATCGTTCAAATTTTCTCCACGATTGTTGAAATTAGTTCCGAGCCAGTTGAAATTAGTTCCGCGCTTGTTGAAATTAGTTCCGAGCTAGTTGAAATTAGTTCCGAGCTAGTTTTGAGAATCTCGGAATTATTGAAAACCAGCACTTTCAAAAAATCACCAATCGTTTTTTCCCGAACGCCAGTTTCTGTCCCGCGTTCCAACGTACCAAATATTTTCTTCATTTATATTTTTTACATGACATTTACAAGCCTTTACGTTGTTTGTTAAAAACGAATCAAAGCCTTTCGCTCTTCTATGTGTACGATGTACTATGCGTATATTGCAGGTTAAATCCTCGAAAAAAGTGGGGAAATATGTCTGGTGAACCCCTAAATTGCATTGAAAGCAGCCGTGAATGTCAAGAGTTCACAAAAAAACAACAACTGATTACTCACTAACTCAGCTATTTTGTGTAATTTTGCAACAAACTATCGAAAAAACGCCGTGTTCATGTCTGTTAAAGCATGACGCTGCACCCTGCGATATTTGTCGGCCGCCCCGAAAAGGCTGATAAAAATCCGCACACAGAATCCAATTGGTGGGACAGGGTATTTGTATAACTAATTCCACAATCCATGGGGCTATTACTCGTATTTCTTTTTACCGCGTTAGGTGTTTCGTTCACCTGTTCAGTGCTTGAAGCCGTTTTGCTTTCTTCACCCATGTCGTTCGTGTCAATGCTCGAACGCGAAGGCCGACCGGGTGCCGCTTTGCTCAAAAAGTATAAGCAAGACATTGACAAACCCATTTCTGCCATTCTTACGCTCAATACCATTGCTCACACCGTGGGTGCAACCGGTGTGGGTGTACAAAGCGAAGTCCTGTTCGGTAGTGAGTATTTTGCATTGACTTCGGCCATACTTACCCTGCTCATCCTTGTACTTTCCGAAATTTTGCCTAAAACCATTGGCGCAACCTATTGGCGGCAATTAGCCATTCCCGCAGCACGTGTAATTCACGTCATGGTCATTCTTACTTACCCCTTTGTGCTTATGTCTGAGTTCATCACCCGCATGTTCTCATCGAACAAGCAAACGCAGTCGGTGAGCCGCGAGGAAGTGTCGGCCATGGTCACCGTAGGTGCAGAAGAAGGGGTGTTCGAGAAGAAAGAAAACAGCATGATTCAGAACTTGCTGAAACTCGATGATATCAAGGCACGCGACATCATGACTCCCAGTTCGGTTGTTGAAATGGCCGAGGAAAGTATGAGCCTGCGCGAATTTTATCAGAACGAAGCCTTTCGCACCTACTCGCGTATTCCCGTTTATAATGAGGAAAACGATGACTACATCAAGGGCTATGTGCTTCGCCAATCTATTCTTGAACGCCTTACTGAGGATAAGTTCGACCTCCGCCTTTCCGACATCGTGCGCCCCATACTTACGTTTCAGGAAACTGAACCCGTGTCGAACATTTGGGAAAAGCTCCTTGCCAAAAAAGAGCACATCTCCATCATCATCGACGAATACGGCTGCTTCCGCGGCATCGTTACCATGGAGGACGTGATTGAAACCATGCTCGGCACCGAAATTGTCGATGAAAAGGATAAAGTCACCGACATGCAAGAGTTTGCCCGCGAAAAATGGCAAGAACAGCAGGAACAGCAGGGCCAGACGCTCGACGATACCGAATTGGCTGACGAAGCTAATGACGGAAATGCCGACAATAAGGCCGATGCCGATAATAAGTAGGTCGCTTCATTTGCTTGCTGCTAATTTTTTGCATCATCTACTACTTTTTCACACAGAAACTGAGCGTACTGACCCGTGCTGCCCGTGCCTTGAGCATCGGCACTGCGAGCCTTGCGCTCAGTTTTGCTTCTCAGCCTTTGCTGTTTCCTCTCCCCCCAAGAAAGTCATCACCGTTAAAGTAACCCCGCTTTACAGCCTATTGTAAACCAACCGTGATAAAGTTTTTTCTCTACCTCATTCTGCTTCTGGTACTGCCCGATTTTCTCATTTGGCTGAACTATACGCGCGTCAGCCAAGGCATTTGGCGCACCGCCCTGTTGCTATTTCCCTCCATCCTCACCCTCGGGTGTATGGTGTTGCAGCTGTGTCAGGTTCGCGTTGTATGGCTCATGCAGTTCACCTTTCTGCTCATTATCTGCATTGCCGTGCCCAAGGTCGTGTTTATCGTGGTAGCCCTGTTAGGCAAACTTTTGGCCAACCATCAGCCCGAAGTGCAGCAAATTTTTGTTCGCGTGGGTTTAGGGCTCGCCTTCCTCATGTTTGTGATTCAAACCTATGGAGCCGTGTTCGGTTGGCGCAAATTGCAAGTAGAACGTCCTGCGTTACAGGTAAGCGGTGTTCCCCCTTCGTTCAAGGGCTATCGCATTGTGCAGATATCTGACCTCCATCTCGGCACTTACGGCACCGATACCCGCTTTGTGAAACGCCTGGTTGACAGCGTCAATGCCTGCCGTCCCGACCTCATTGTGTTTACGGGCGACCTCATCAACACCTCGCCCGACGAAATTCGCCCCTTCATTCGCACCCTTCACGGCCTGAAAGCCACCGATGGTGTGTATTCCATACTCGGCAATCACGACTATTGCGTCTATGGTAATCAAAACAGTCCGGCTACTCGGGCTGCTCAGGTGAAACGCGTCGTCAAGTCGCAAAAGCTCATGAACTGGCGTTTGCTGCTCAACGAACATGTAGCCATTACCCGCGGTGCGGACACCCTCTATCTGGCCGGCGTCGAAAACATCGGCAAGCCCCCCTTCCCCAAAGTGGGCAGTTTGTCGCGCGCACTGCAAGGCATACCTCAAGGCGCATTCACCGTGCTGCTCAGCCACGACCCCTGGCATTGGCGTCACGGTGTGGTAGGCGAGAGCCCCGTGTCGCTGACCCTTTCGGGCCATACCCATGCCCTGCAAATGCAAGTGGGCAGTTTTTCGCCTGCCAAATGGCTCACCCCCGAGTGGGGCGGCGTGTATCAGCACGGCCGGCAGCTGCTTTATGTCAGTACCGGCGTAGGCGGTTCCATTCCCTACCGCCTCGGAGCCTGGCCCCAAGTTGACTTGATTGAACTGTAAGGCCGTTTCACTCCCACTTCAAGCGGCAGTAGTAGCCGCTTTCCGTAAAAAAATATTGAATCTTCTGCCAGAATGCTTTAGTATATCGGTAGAATCGCGTAATTTTGTTTACGCATAATCAAGCAATTACATTTGCTTGCAGTCACGAATTTTTCTAATTCCCCGCAAACTATTTGGCAGGTGTTCAGCATGCCCGCTTGATAGAAGGGTGCTTAAATATTTCTTGTTCCATGATTACAAATGCAGACCAAGACCTTTTACAGAAAAAAGGCATCAGCGAGGCAAAGTTCAACGAACAACTTGCATGTTTTGTCAAAGGATTTCCCTATCTGAAACTCGCTGCCGCAGCCAGCGTTGAACACGGCATACTCTCGCCCAATGCCGACGAAGAAGCCACCTACCTTGCTGCATGGCAGAATTATAAAGCCGATACCAATCACCGTGTGGTGAAGTTTGTACCCGCTTCAGGCGCAGCCAGCCGTATGTTCAAGGATATGTTCGCCTTTGTCGATGCCCCCTACAATGAACCCACTACCGACTTCGAAAAACAATTCTTTGCACGCATTCACGATGCCGCATTCTTTGCCGATTTAGAGGCAGCCTGTCAGCGTATTTACGCCGCAGGCATTGATACCCTCGTTCAGAACGGACGCTACAAGGATGTGGTTAAAGCCATGCTTCAGGCCGACGGACTGAACTACGGTGCATTGCCCAAGGGATTGCTCAAGTTTCACCGTTATGCCGAAACAGCCCGTACGCCCCTCGAAGAACACCTGGTGGAAGGCGCACTCTATGCCCGCCAGCAGGACGGTCAGGTCAACGTACACTTTACCGTATCGCCCGAGCACCGTCAACTTTTCGAAGCCCTCGTGCAGCAGGTTGTGCCCGCCTACGAGCAGCACTTCGGCGTGAAGTATCACATCAGCTTCTCGGAACAAAAGGCAAGCACCGATACCGTTGCCGCTAACCCCGACAATACCCCCTTCCGCAAGGCCGACGGCTCATTGCTTTTCCGTCCAGGTGGTCATGGTGCTCTGATTGAAAACCTGAACGACATTGAAGCCGACGTGGTGTTTGTGAAGAACATCGACAACGTGGTGCCCGACCGCTTGAAGGACGACACTGTGCGCTACAAGAACCTCCTTGCCGGCATACTCGTCAGCTTGCAGCACCAAGCTTTCGAATACCTCAACAAACTCGATGCCGGAAACTGCACGGCCGACGAACTCAATGAAATGTTGCACTTCCTGCAGCACACCCTTTGCATTGACAATCCCCAGACGCCCGACTTGCAGGGCGAAGCTCTGGTAGCCTATTTGCGCACCAAACTGAACCGCCCCATGCGCGTTTGCGGCATGGTGAAGAATGTGGGTGAACCCGGTGGTGGCCCGTTCCTGGCCTACAATGCCGACGGTACGGTGTCGTTGCAGATTCTTGAAAGTTCGCAAATCGACATGGCCGACTCCGAAAAGAAAGCCATGTTCGAGAAGGGTACGCACTTCAATCCCGTTGACTTGGTTTGCGCACTCAAAAATTACAAGGGCGAAGCCTTCGACCTGCCTGCCTACGTTGACAAGCAAACCGGCTTTATCTCGCACAAGAGCAAGGACGGCAAGGAACTCAAGGCCCTGGAACTTCCCGGTTTGTGGAACGGTGCCATGAGCAACTGGAACACACTCTTTGTTGAAGTGCCCCTGTCGACCTTCAATCCCGTTAAAACCGTTAACGACCTCTATCGCGATCAGCACCAGTAAACCGGTGACTCATCGCTAAACGCTATCTCAGGTGTTGAACCTTGTTGCCTGCTCCGTTTCTGTGGGGTAAGTATTACTTCCTTATGAACTACCTGCCATGCAGAAACAGACCCGAACAAAGTTCAACACCCTTTCCATGTTCACAATTTTCAAGGACTGAATAAGTAGGTTTTTTCCCTTTCCCTTTCACTCTCCACTTCGGCTCATCTGTACAGATGACAGCCTGGCAGCCGAATGCCGCTTACGCCCATCCAACGCCGCCCGTTTTACCCCAAATGCAGCCGTAAAAAATGTCCACACTTCCCACCAATATCCTGACCCTCTTCCTCACCTTTTTAAAATCCGGCGGACTGACCGTAGGCGATGGCTATGCAATCATTCATCCGCTGCGACGCGCCATTGTCGAAACCAATGGCTGGATGACTGCCGACGAATTTGCCGAACATCTCAGTTTGGTACAAGCCATGCCCGGCATATTCAATGTGAACTTTGCCACCTATATGGGACGTCAGCTCCTGGGATGGAAAGGCAGTGCAGCCGCCCTGTTAGGCATGTTGTTGCCACCGATTGTCATTCTCATCATCTTTGCCACGTTCTTCAACGATTTCCGCGAGTTTCCTGCCGTACAGTCCTTTTTACGCGGCGCCCGCCCTGCCATTGTAGCCCTGATAGCCCTTCCCTGTTTCCAGCTTTGGCGCAGTTCGGGCGTTACGCTCAGCACCGTATGGATACCCGTAGGAGCCGCCATCTGCATTGGTCTGTTGGGCGTGTCACCCTCGCTCATCATTCTGGCCCTTGTATTTTTAGCGGTGCTTTATGCCATTATGGTACATGCCACCGATTAGCCACCGCTATCAGCCCATTCCTTATCCCCCTGTCACCTATTTTCCATTCTGTAACATTCACCCCACGCTATATATACCCTCGCAATGCTTTTTCTCTTACTCATGTTCAGCTTTGCCCAAGTAGGCTTTTTAGGCATAGGCAGCAGTGTCGGTTCACAAGCATTTTTAGAACACGAAGTGATAACCCTGCACCGTTGGCTCACCCCCTCGCAAATGGCTGACCTCATGGTGTTCTGTCGCGCCCTTCCCGGCGGTACCGGCATTAACACTGCCACCCTTACCGGTTTTTTAGCCGCTTCAGCCCGTTTCGGTTTTTGGGGTTCGGTTGTAGCCAGCGTGCTGAGCGTAGTTTCGTTAGCCCTTCCTTCAGCACTTTGGACCGCCTTTATCACCCGTTTCCGTCAGCACAAGGTGTACGGTTCGTGGTTCGACTGCGCCCTCGTTGTGCTGCGTCCGCTTGTGCCCGGACTTATAGCAGCCGCCGCCCTACTGATGATGCGCCGCGACATATTCAGCAGTCAGCAAATCAATGCCTGGGATTTTTGGGTTAGCACCTTCCTATTCCTGGCCACGCTTGTTGGTGCCGGACTTTATCGTTTCAATGCCGTATTTATGATACTGCTGTGCGGCTTTGCCGGATGGATTCTGCTGTAAACCATTCTCTGGCCCTTTACTTTCAAAAAAAGACTTTTCAGACTTACTCTGCCAGCTCCCCTTTGTTGAGCAGGCGGTAAAGTCTGATTTTTTGTACCCATTCCCCTTGAAGATTCTTTTCCCTTTTCTTTCAGCACATCAACGAGCCGACAGCAACGGAAGGAACTCACACGCTTGTAGCTTCTACTTTTTGTTAATCGGAATGAGACAAAACAGATTATCCCGATTTCATTTTTTTATGCGCTTCATAAACGATCCGGAATGCCCGTAAACAAAGGGTTTCCAGACTGATTTTCGCAGTTCCAACAAATCGAGGTGCGATATTAGGTAGTCAAAAAAAATAGATTTCGGGGTTCTCGTGTCGTATCTTTGCTGTCGCGAAGTCAGGCTGCATCTCAGCATAGCTTTCGAGAGCCAGCTCTCATCGCTCTGCGTTCAGTTTGCACTGACATGGTAGTAGCTATGGATGAAAAAACAACAATACCTCTTTAGCCATTCAGCGTTCTTTGACATTTTGTTACAGCAGAAAGTAAGGCAGGTAGGCCTGTCTGAAACCCATGATGTGTTGGTAAGTTTTACCCCTTTGATTTTGCGAAAGAATCCGCTTTCCATTCCGCATAAACTTTATAAGGGGCTGACTCCTACTGAAATAATCATGGATAAAAGTGCAGTTTTCGACTCACCCGATAAAACGAAGAATCCAAAATAAGATGAGCTTTCAAAACCTTTGAACGGAAAATGGAACTATTCACCGCTGAGTAGTTGCACCTAATTATCTGCCGGCCGAAACAAACCGCAGCATCCCTCTTTGGCGTGCCCCTTTCATTTGTCATAATTAGAACCTTCACCTATTTGTAACATGCGTTTTGCAGCCCCTTCTTCTTTTTGGCAAAAAACGTGTTACTTTCGCACTTTTTCCGAAAATCGTGTATTTGTTTAATATATTAGCCGTAATTTTGCAATAACGTTACATTGCTGTCATATTCTAACGCATAAAAAATCTTACGTTTGCTTTCATTAAATTGTTTGCATAACCATGTTACGTGTTTATGCGTAGGGCGTATGTTGCAGCAACCGTTCATGCTAACAAACTAAAACTATTTAAACAAGCAATATGAGCTTCAATCTCCCTAAGACTGATAAAAAGCGTGTAGTAATTGTAGGCGGTGGCTTTGGCGGTTTGAAACTGGCTAACCAGCTCCGCAAAGGTCCGTTTCAAGTAGTGCTTATTGACCGTAACAATTACCACCAGTTCCCCCCACTGATTTATCAAATTGCTTCGGCGGGTATTGAACCAAGCTCAATTTCTTTCCCCTTCCGCAAAATTTTTCAGAAGCGCAAAAACTGCTTCTTCCGCATGGCTGAGGTGCGCTCCATCTTTCCCGAGCACAAAATTATTCAAACCTCAATCGGTAAGGTTAGCTACGACTACCTGATTCTTGCAGCCGGCGCTACAACCAATTTCTTTGGCAATGCGAATGTGGCTGCTGAGGCTATGCCTATGAAGAACGTGAGCGAATCTATGGGTCTGCGCAATGCACTGCTCGATAACTTCGAACGCGCCTTGACCTGTGCCACTGACCTTGAACGTCAGGAATTGCTCAACATCGTCATTGTCGGTGGTGGTGCTACCGGTGTCGAAATTGCCGGTGCCTTGAGCGAAATGAAAAACTTTGTGTTGCCCAAGGACTATCCTGACCTGCCCACTTCGCTCATGCACATTTACCTTATTGAAGCCGGTCCGCGCTTGCTTCCTGCCATGAGTGAAGAATCGAGCCACAAGGTGGAACACTACCTGCGCACCATGGGTGTGAACGTGTTGCTCAACAAAATGGTGACTGACTATAAGGATCACTGCGTCATGCTCAAAGATGGTAGCTCCATTGCTACGCGTACGTTCATTTGGGTCAGCGGTGTAGCCGCTCAGCCTGTGGGCAACCTTGATCCTTCGCACCTGGGTCGTGGCCGTCGTATCATTGTCGATGCTTTCAACCGCGTACCCGGACTCGATGGTGTGTTCTCAATTGGCGACCAGTGCATCATGCCCGAGGGCGACGATGAATGGAAGGGCGGACACCCGCAGTTGGCACAGGTGGCCATTCAGCAGGGTAAACTTTTGGCTAAGAACTTGCAGCGCCTCGAAGCCGGCAAGGAACTGAAGCCTTTCCGCTACAAAAACCTTGGTACGATGGCTACCGTGGGCCGTAACCGTGCCGTAGCTGAATTCAGCAAAATGAAGTTCGGTGGTTTCATGGCTTGGTTCCTTTGGCTGGTTGTTCACCTCCGTTCTATCCTTGGTGTGCGCAACAAGATGATTGTGTTGCTCAACTGGCTTTGGTACTATGTGTCGTACTCGCAGAGCTTGCGCATGATTATTTATGCGAAAAAGGCTAAGGAGGTAATTGAACGCGAACAGCGTTTGGCTTCGACGCACTGGGGTACGGATTTAATGAGTGAGGGCTCGGAAGATACGCGCGATAATCAGCCGGGCGAGCAGAAGTAAAGTATAAGCATTGCTGCTTTGCTGTAAATATATGCAAAATAGGACGCTCGAACGCGAGCGGGCTTGCGTGAAGCACCAAAAAAAATCACCGCATCAGGTTTAGCACCCGATGCGGTGATTTTTGCTGTACGATTCAATCCTAAAAATAGGCAGATATAGAAGTCGTCTGAACTTTTCTGACGAGGATTTGATTTGGATATTTATCTCTTCTAAATTCAATCATCACTTTTTTTGGGCCGTTTTTTGACCTTTCATCAGTCGTGTAGCTCGCTACACTCCTTCTTCAAGACCCCAAAACGCCTCAAAAATTAAGGCAAATCTTGAATTTCATAAAAGTTCAGCCGACTTCAATAGCAAAAGCCCACTCTCAAGCAATGATTTGCACTATTCATTGCCGAGAGTGGGCTTTTTAAATGTTCATCTTAAGTCAGAAAGGAAAGGATTACTTTATCATCTTTTGTCCGTTGATGATGTTAATACCTTTATGAGGAACAGGCAGTTGACGGCCCGACAAATCGTAAATAGAATCCTTCACGATAGGGTTCTTAGCAGTTACTTGGCCGATACCCGTAGGACCCGGATTGATATCCAAAGGATTTTGGTCAATACCTTCAAACACAAATACCGATGAAGCCGGCATATTGATGGTCAGTTCCTTATCGATGTCGATAGCTTCGCCCATCTTCAAACCATTCAGCACAGGCTGATCTTTGAAAGAACTGGTCCAAATAACCTGCGTGCTGACATATTCAGGAATGTCAAGAGCCTTACGCAGCGTAATTTTGATGGTTTGTGCCGAAGCACTCGGGTTTCTAAGAGCCAGCGTAGCCTTTTTGCCGTTCCACGAAGCCCAACCATAGATGTTAGCCTTGGCACCATCCCACGGATTACCGCCAACCCAGTGAATATCGGGCAGCACATCCTCGTTACGCTTTTGCCAGTCAATACATTCAGCCAAGTCAGCCCACAGCTTACCACCATTGATTTCGTCCATGAGCTTAAAGTCGTTGTACAGTTCCACCATACCCGAACCACAAGCAAAGGCACAACGCATTTCGCGCACAATACCCTTGTAATCCATCGACTTCGACACCTGGCCGAACTTCGTCAGAATGAATCCGTGAGTCATGATGGTGTTGATGGGGCAGAGCGGAGAATTCTGCACAAAGTTTTGGTAAACCAAGCGGTCGCGGTACGTAATCCAGCGTTCGCGGTCATCGCCCTGATTACCGATTACGCTCCAGTCGTTCTCCTGACGCCAAACAGCATCCGAGAAGTGGAACCAGAAAGGCGAAGCCCATGTGCCCACTGTCGTGTTGAAGAAAATGTCAGCCTTCTTTTTACGCACTTCGCGTTCCAAAGAAATGATACCCTCAGCATTTTCAATGCCCGTATCGCCAGCGTCTGGACCCAAGGCACTCCATTGTGCGCTGATGCCGTCAAACTTAAAGAAGCGGAAGTCATACTTGTCAATCATCGACGTACAAGCCTTCATGAACGTGTCGTAGTAATCCTTGTTACTCAGCTGCATGCCGCCCTTATCCTTCCAGTAATTCCGGCGGTACGTACCACTCTGGCCGTAGCCACCCACCGGGCCCAGCCAGGCACCCTGTCCGGCACCCATTAGTCGTCCCGTTTTGTCGGCAGCGCTGAATCCGTTAGGGAAGTTCTTGTTGAAAGTCCACGTTCCGTAATGATCCCAGCCATCGTCCCAAACAAAAGCAACCGGAGCTTTGCCGTAAGGTTTATAGAATTTTTCATACCAATGGTTCACCACCTCGGCACACTGCTCCTCAGTCATATTCTTTGAATAATCCTCAGAGTTGTTGCGGTCAATGTTCAGTTCGTACCACGAAATGTACACCGGCATGGCACGCCAGGGCACAGCACGTTCGCGTTCGCTGTAAGCCAGGAACGAACGGCGCGACTGACCCGGAGCTATCAAGCCCACTACAGAGCTGACGTTCCACGTCGTACCGCCCTTGAGCGTCGTATTGCGGCGCCAGTAACCCTCCATCGGCGATTCCGTCGGAGCCGGCAGATGAATGGTATCAGGAGCAGCCGTCATAACCGAAGTAATCGTACCGTTCGACGTGTTAGCCTCGTTCTTCATCGACACCAGGTAGCGCAGCGTAAACTGTCCGTTGTAAGGCAGTTTCACCTGATACGTATTGTCAGCCTTTTGGCTTCCCGTAAATCCGAAGTGATAATCATAGGCAATGGGTGCCCCGTCCTGCAGCAAGTCAACACCCACAATCTGCAAGCGGTTATTGCCGTTTTTGTAAAGGAATTCCGTGTTCAGCACCGCCTTGTTTGCCTGGATGTTAACCGGCTGTTCGTGTTTGTAAATGTACTGAGCCTCGTGTCCCATTTCAAGGATACGCGTCGGCACATCTTTATCATTAGCCTTAGTCCAGAAGTTGGGCGTCCATTCCTCGGTGCGTGCCTCATCTTCCACAAAGGTGTAACCCTCCTTCACATCAGCCGCCTTGACAGCCGGCACCAGTTTCGTAGCAGGAATAGCTTTACTTTGTTTCGAAGCCTCAGTCATCAGGTCGTACACCACCACCGGCGTACCGATAGGTTTGCTAAACGTGATGCTACCGTTGCTTTCAATCGTTTGCGAAGCTGTTTCAACGAAGTAACGAATCAGGTAAGTACCCTTTTCCGGAATGTTCAGTGTAAACACATTGTTCTCCGTCTTTCCACCCGTGTAGCCAAAATGATAGTCATGAGCCACCACCTCGTCGGTTTGTGCCTTTATCACATCCACACCCACCAACTGCAAGCGGTGTGCGCCACCTTTATATTGGAACGTAACGGTTTGTTCGCCCGCCTCGCGGAAGGTAACATAGCCCTGTGCCGCCTTAATGTCCTCAGGCGTAAGGTCAAAGTACTTGCCACCGTCTTCAACGCGAATTTTCAGAATGTCGGCCGGCGTATCCGTGCCCGGAGAAAAGTTGAACGACTCCGTAGTCCAACTCTTCGGCGTAAAGTTTTCGATGCCCGCATTTTCCGTTTTGATAGCGTTCACACCCATTGGTGTTTCGAGTCCGGCAAATATTTTATCGCTTGCCAGCACCGCACCACGCGTATTACCCACCACCGCAGGCGCACTGCCGGCAGCAATGTTGTCCACGGTGTAAATCATCGGCGTAACCGACTGCATAGCCTGGTCGTTCTTAGCCGTGATGTTCAAGTCCGTGCGCAAATAGTGCGAACCGTCGCGCAGAACGGCTCTCCATTCAATCGTCAGGTTATCTTTCGAAAAAACAGCCTTGATAGCCTTACCTGCAAAGCGTTCCGAACCCTTTGCAGCAGCAATGTTGGCATTCAGTTCTTCAGTGTCGACGCTTTCCAACTTCATGTCCGAAGCATTCAGAGCCGTACCATTGCCCAAAATTACCTTAAACAGTTCACTGCCCGGTTTCAGATTCATGGCCTTACAGCCGTTGAACAGCAATTTGCCATCGGCCGTACGGATAAACGAAGCACTGAGCAAATCGTTTTTCAAAACGTATTCTTCGCCGTTCACTTCAACCAAGGCAATGCCGGCTTGTTGTTGCTGCGGAAAGATTACAGCTTGCGCCATGGCTTTTGGGGTACCCAGTAAACACACCACCATGCAGGTGCTTGCGAGTAACTTGTGGTAATTTTTATTCATGATAGATTTAAAAATGTGTTGTATGTTGTGGTTGTTAGATTCAAGTTTGGAAAAAAGCCATTTCTGCAAATAGCAAGTTTTTCAAATGTTTCATTTATGGATTTTCCAATAAGTATTGCAAAAATACGTAATTAAAATGACTCACCTCTCCTATTTATAATATTTGTTATGAATAAAAAGCGTTGTTTGTACATCAAAAAGGGGTTGCATGCGCTAACTCAGATTGTTTGCCTGTACTGAAATGAATATTTTTTAGAAAGCATACGTGTAATCAGTTTGTTTTTCGCTACCTTTGTCCTATTTGAATGCAGATGTTATCTGTACAATTTTTTAAAATGAAATAGGAAACAATGATACGAAGTATATTATTCGATTTAGACGGAACCCTGCTCGATACGTTAGACGATTTGGCCAACAGCGTGAATTATGCTTTGCGCACACACCACCTTCCCGAACGAAGCCATACAGAAATACGCAGTTTCTTGGGCAATGGCATACGCAATTTGATGCTCGATGCCGTAGGGCGCGGCATGAGCGACGAAGCATTCGAACCCGTGTTCCAAACCTTCCGTACCTACTACGTGGAGCATTGTCTCGATAAATCTAAACCATTTGCCGGAATCATTGATTTGCTCAAAGCCTTGCAACAACGCGGCATCACGATGGCTGTGGTGTCAAATAAATTACACCCCGCAGTTGTTGAACTCAACGAACGTTTTTTCAAGGATTACATCACTTCGGCTGTGGGCGAAAGTGCCACGGTTCGGCGCAAACCCAACCCCGACGCCGTACTTGCCGCCCTCAGCGAATTGGGATGCAGCAAAGACGAGGCCGTATATGTGGGCGACTCCGAAGTCGACTTGCACACAGCCCAAAATGCCGGCATGCAGTGTATGCTGGTGTTGTGGGGTTTTCGCGACGAAGACTTTTTGCGTAGCCTGCCTGGTGCTTCCCTCTTTGCCCAATGTCCGGCAGACATTCTTTCATGGCTCGATACACAATGCTGATGAACAGATTATGGCTTAACCTTTTGCTGCCCCTTTGCCTATGGCTGTGCTCCCAGCCCGTTCGAGCGCAGAAAGGAAACGCTGCTCAGAATCGTCCCCGTGTAGGCCTTGTGCTGAGCGGCGGTGGAGCCAAAGGTGCGGCCCACATTGGTGTGATACGCGCAGTCGAACAAGCCGGCATTCCCATCGACTACATAGCAGGCACCAGTATGGGAGCCATAGTTGGCGGCCTCTATGCCATGGGCTACACCACCGACGAATTGGAACAACTCGTGAAAATGCAGGATTGGGAAATGCTCCTGTCCGACAAATCGCCCCGCAAGCAGCTCTCGCCCGAACAGCGCGAACGCAAGGGACGTTACATCCTGAATATCCCCCTTTCACGAAGTGCCAAACCCAAAATGGATGGTTTTGTGCGCGGACGCAATTTGGGCAATATGTTGGCCCGGCTCACAGTGGGCTATCACGATAGCATCAGTTTCGACAGCCTGCACATACCCTTTGCCTGCGTGGCTACCAACCTGGCCAATGGCGACGAAGTGGTGCTGCGCAGTGGCAAACTCTCAGCCGCCATACGCGCCAGTATGGCCATTCCCGGAGTTTTTACTCCCGTAGTGATGGAGGGCAAAACATTGGTCGACGGTGGATTGTGCAACAACTTTCCAGTCGATGTGGCCCGACGCATGGGTGCCGACATCGTCATAGGCTCTACCGTGCAGCGCGTGTTCAACGACACCATGCAGCAAGGAGGCATACAAAGCGTGGTGCAGCAGCTCATCAGCATTTCGAGCCGACGAAAATTCGAAGAAAACATACAGCTTTGCAACCTGCACATAGGCGTGAACCCCAAGGGCGTGTCGACCATGGACTTCAGTCCCGAAAAGTTAGACACCATGATTCGCCGTGGCTACGAAACAGCCCTTCAACATCAACGCACCCTTCAGCAAATAGCCCTTGCCACAGGCGTACATTTTCCTTACGACCCCAAGCTGCGTTTCCCCGGTCAAACGCCCGGTGCTTCTTCCGTCCGGCTTCCTGCCGATACATTGTGCAGCCCCCACTCGGCAGCCTTGGCATCGACCTTGCCCAAACTTCAAGGCAGCCACCCCTCCCGGCCAACAGGTTGCCAAAGAGGCATGCAGTCCGATTTTCAAGTAGCCAGCATAGCCTTCGACCACATCACCCCCGCCGAGGAACGCATCATACGCAAGGCCTGCAAACTTGCCGAACACTCGCGCATCACGCAGCAGCAGATTGAACATGCCGTAACCCTGCTCAACGAACGCTTTCTGTATCTCGACGCCCATTATTCGCTCATCGAAGCCGAGCAAGGCTACCATCTGCTGTTTCATGCCCACGAACGTTTGGCAAGCGAATTAGGCGTAGCCGCCCGTTTCGATACCGAGGAACTGGCCGCCATTCTGCTCAATGCCAATTTTGTGTTCCGCACCCACGTGCCCACCACTATCGACCTCTCCGCCCGGCTCACCGAGCAATATGCCGTGCGCGGATCGCTCACCGTTGAACCCTGGCTGAACAAGCAGTTCAACGTGTTCTACGAGTTTCGCCATCGCGACATCGACGTCAATCACAAAGGCCGTCGCGCCAGCAGCCTGGTGTTTCAGCAGCAGCAAGCCGGTTTGGCCTACGCCTATCGGCAAACGCGCAATTTCGATGCAGAATTAGGACTAAAGCTTCAGCGTTTCGATTTCAACGACGTACTGATGAACGACGAAGGCACCCTCGCAGCCTTTCCCGATCCGGTCAGCGACAATTACTTCACAGGCTACGTACGTTTGAACTACAATTCGCAAGACAAGGCCGACAATCCCACCGTAGGTTCCAAGTTTGTAGCAACCTACACGTTTACCACCGACAATTTGACGTGCCTGAAACGCCCCCATGCCTTTTCCACCGTGTCAGCCACGTGGCAAACCGTCATGGCCCTTGGCAAGCGATTTGCCCTTTTGCCCCGTTTCTCCGGCCGCTTGGTATTAGGTAAGAAAGTCCCCTTTATTTTTCGCAATGCTGTCGGCGGTCATCTTGAAGGCAAGTACCTCGAACAGCAGTTACCCTTTGTCGGGTTAAGCCACTTCGAACTCTTCCGCAACGCCCTTGTGTCGTGCGACGTAAAGTTCCGCTATCATTTCCTCACGCGCCATTACGCCACCCTTTTAGGAGCCGTACTGGCCGAGCAGCGCGACGTTCGTCACCTGAAAAAAGCCCACTACGCCTACGGCATAGGTCTGCATTACGGTTACGAAACCAAGTTCGGCCCCGTACAAGCCGCCCTCAGCTATTCGGGCGAATGTCGCAAACCCACCTTCTACATGAGCGTAGGCTTCGACTTTTAGTCCTCCTTCGTTCGTCCCCTAATTCCCCAACGTGTGATTCAGCCAGCATGAATCACACGTTTTTTTTATCCGCATTTTCAGCCTCGAATAATTGTGACGTTCTACTGGATTGTAAATTTAAAAAGGTAGAAGTATTTCTGTTTTAAGCCAAAAAAACCGACAACAAGAAAACTTGCTGCCGGTTGAAACTGTACCACAACGGAATAATCCTTATTGTGATTAGCTGAATTACTTGCAAAGTTAGAACTTTTTTTTGTTTTGCCAAATAAGAATCGGTTTTTTTGCTAATTTTGTGATGCGAACATAACGGAATGGTTTTTTGTTTTGATAAAAAGTAACCTATTAGTTTTGCATTGCATACAGAACCAATAGATTTTAAGGTAATCAACTATGCCAAGCAGTGATTCGCGGCATTCGATGAGTTCTTGTTTTTTGATTCTTGCGAATAACAATTATACATATATATATCATGAAAAATTCAGCACATATTTTAGGGCTTGACTTAGGCACCAACAGCGTTGGCTGGGCATTGCTCAACGCCAATCAGTTTCGCATTGCAGGTAACGGCAGTCGCATCATTCCCATGACGGGCGATGTGATGACCGATTTTGCCAAAGGAAAATTGCAATCGGCCGCTTCGCAGCGAACGGCTTTTCGCAATGTGCGTAAAAACATTGAGCGCGTAAAGCAGCGTCGTTACCGACTGCTGCAGGTACTGCACATATTGGGTTTTTTACCCCAGCATTTTAGTCAACAAATTGACTTTGTCAATCATCGCGGACATTTCATTGATGAAACTGAACCGCTGTTGCCTTACCGTTGCGATGCAAGCGGACGGCACACTTTTATTTTCGAGGAATCATTCCGCGAAATGTTGGCCGATTTTGCAATACATCAACCACAACTCGTGGCAGACGGTCGCAAGGTGCCCCACGACTGGACCCTGTTCTATCTGCGCAAAAAAGCCCTGACGCAGCCGGTTAGCCGCGAGGAACTGGCTTGGATTATTCTCAATTTCAACGCAAAACGAGGTTACTACCAGCTTCGTGGTATGGGCGAAAGCGAGGAAAAGGACGATGGAACCGTATTTGCACGTATTCAGGTAGCGGCTGTCGAAGCTATGGGACCATCGAAACGCCGCAGGGGACAAACCATTTATTGCATCCGTTTTGACAACGGCTGCGAACTGAACCGTGAATCGGAATGCCCGCCATTTGCCGTAGGCGACCAAGTGGATGTGCTTTGTACCACTAAAACCGATAAGAACGGACAGCCCAAACTCAATGAACAAGGGAAACCTCAGGTGGTGGTCAGCATTCCGGATGCCGACGATTGGACGTTCCGTAAAAAGAAGTCGGAATGCGACATTGAACTCAGTCAGTGCACTGTGGGTGCTTACATTTACAATCACTTGCTTGCCGAACCCGACGACAAAATTCGCGGACACTACATTCACACCATTGAACGCAAATTCTATCGCAGCGAACTTGAGCAGATTTTGCACAAACAGCAGGAGTTTATTCCTGAACTTACTGACAAAGATTTGCTCCAGAAATGCGCCCTTGCGCTTTACACCACGCCCGAACGAGCTGCTCAGCATATTACAAAGGGCGGTTTAACCGATTTTATTGTGCGCGACATCCTGTTCTATCAGCGTCCGCTCAAAAGCCAAAAGAAACTCATTGCTAACTGTCCTTACGAACGTTACCGCCATGTTGATTATGCAACAGGCGAATTGGTGGAGCATCGCATCAAGTGTGTGCCGAAGTCGCATCCGCTTTTTCAGGAGTTTCGTTTGTGGCAGTTTATCAGCCAGTTGCGCATTTACCAACGCGAAGCTCAGGTTGGCGAACGCCTTGTGCCCGATTACGACGTAACCGACCGCTTGCTGCCCGATGCTGAAAGTCGTGCGCAGCTGTTCGACCATTTGTTTGCCAAAAAAGAATTTAGCCAAAAGGATTTGCTCGGGTTCAAACCCTTTAAACTTTCGGTGGAGCAGCGCAAGGGTTTCCGTTGGAATTATCCTGAGGAAAAGACCTATCCGGCCAACCGGACGCTGATGAGCATACCCAAGGAGTATCGCGATTGCTTTGACGAAAAACTGTGGCACTTGCTTTATTCCGTAACCGACCCCGAAGAAATCGTGAAAGCCCTGAACCGTTTTGCCCGTGAGCGTGGCATTCCCGATGCCGATGCCTTTGTCGAAGCACTTCGTAAGGTAGTGTTTGCCGAAACAGGTTATGGAGCCTATTCGCTCAAGGCTTTGAAGCATTTGTTACCGCTTATGCGTTGCGGTCATCACTGGAAGTCCGATGCATTCGATGCTTTTACGCTGCACCGTTTGGAACTGTTGCAAACAGAACCCAACAGTTTTTCGGAAACGGCTCGTAAGCAGTGTGCGGGTATTACCGGTGTGGCTGTTTGTCAAGGACTTCCGCTGCACAAGGCTTGCTATTTGCTTTACGGACGCTATGCCGAGAGTGACGACCTGACGGTGTGGCATAAGCCCGAGGACATCGACTATTACTTGCGCCATGTGTTCAAACAGCATTCGCTCCGTAACCCGGTGGTCGAAGGGGTGGTTACCGAAACCCTTCGTGTGGTGCGCGACATTTGGAAAACCTATGGCCGCATCGACGAAATTCATGTTGAAATGGGGCGCGACCTCAAGCAGAACAGTGAGGAACGAAAGCAGACGTTCGACCGTAATTCTGAAAACGAACGTGCCAATTACCGTGCCCGCCGTTTGTTGCAGGAATTTGCCAAACCCGAATTCGACGTTGAGAACGTGCGACCCTATTCGCCCTTGCAGTTGGAGGTTTTCAGTATTTTTGAATCGACCATTTTGAACGATGCTGCCAATAGCGAGGAAAAACTGCAATATAAGGATGTCATTAACGATTTGGGGTTAGCCTCGAAGGCCGATAAGGTTAGTCATAGCGACATACTGCGTTATCGTTTGTGGCTCGAACAGAAATATCGTTCACCTTATACCGGCATGTTTATTCCCTTGAGCAAACTTTTTACACCGGCCTACGAAGTGGAGCATGTGTTACCCAAGGCTCGTTACTACGACGATTCCATGCGCAACAAGGTGATTTGCGAAAAGGAAGTGAACAAACTCAAGGACAAGATGACAGGCTATGAGTTTATCATTCGCAGGGGTGGCGAAGTGGTGAAGGGTGCATTTGGTCAGACGTTTACTTTGCTTACGAGAGAGGCGTACGAAGCGTTTGTTAAAACGCATTATGCCAAGTTGCCTGGAAAAATGAAAATTCTGCTGATGGAGGACATACCGCAGGAATTCAACAATCGGATGCTCAATGACACGCGCTACATTAGCCGACTGATTATGACCTTGCTTTCAAAGGTTGTTGGCGAAGAAGGCGAGGAAGGCGCGAAGTCGAAACACATTATCAACACCAACGGGCGTATGACCAGCGAACTCAAACGGCAATGGGGACTTAATGAGGTGTGGAATCACCTGATTACTCCGCGTTTTGAGCGTTTGAACCAGCGGCTCAACACCACCGAGTTTGGCGAGATGCGCGAAGTGGATGGCAAACGCTTTTTCCAAACGCAGGTTCCGCTGCATTTGCCGCCTGTGAATCGCAAGCGTATAGACCATCGCCATCATGCGCTCGACGCTATTGTCATAGCCTGTACGACGCTCAACCATGTGACCTACTTTAACAGTGTGGCAGCAAAGGACGAAGTGCAAGGTGCACGCTACGATTTGCGTCGCCTGCTTTGCGAAAAAACGCGAACTGACGATTGTGGCAATTACACCTGGACGTTCAAAAAGCCATGGGAAACATTTACACACGATGTGGAATTGGCACTGGATAACGTGGTTGTCAGCTTCAAACATGCTGAGCGTGTGTTGGGGCAAACAAAGGATGGCCACATCACCATTCGTAAACCGCTGCACAAGGCTACGGTATATGGAGCGGTACAACTGCCGCGTGCCGGAAAGGAAGCTATGGTGGCAGGGCGTAAGGAATTGGATGAGAGTTTCAATGCCAAGAAAATTCAGAGCATCACTGATACTGGTATTCAATCCATACTGCTGCGTCATTTGGCCAATAATGGGGGTGACCCGAAGGTTGCTTTCTCGGTTGAAGGCAAAGTGCGCTTACAGCAGCAACTGAAGGAACTGAATTTGGGTAAGCCGCACAAACCTATATATAAGGTGCGTGTGTCCGAACCATTAGGATTGAAATTTGCAGTGGGTAAACGCGGTTGCCGAAAGGCGCAGTTCGTTGAAACAGGAAAAGGTACGAACTTGTTCTTTGCCGTTTATCAAAAGCCGAATGGCAATCGAATTTTCCAAACTATTTCGCTTCGCGAGGCTGTCGTCAATCTGGTCGAACTGCATCAGCCGGCTGCCGAAACCTTGGCAGATGGTAGTAAATTACTCTTTGTTATTTCTCCAAATGACTTGGTGTATGTTCCGGCAATGGGGGAAGTTCCTGTTATAGATCAATTAGATTCAAAACGAATATTTAAAATGGTTTCATGTTATGATGATCGATGTTCTTTTTTACCTCAATCAGTAGCTTCATTTATCTATCCAAAGGTAGAATATCTGTCTCATAATATAATAGAGAATACAGATGATGGTATTTCGATAAAAAAGTATTGTTTGAAGTTAGAAGTCGATCGTTTGGGACATATCACAAATATCATTGGCTTATGATAAAGAAAACCCTCTACTTTGGCAATCCTGCTTACTTGTCATTGAGTAAAAGTCAGTTGGTGGTTAGGATGCCCGAGGTGGAGCAGGCTGAGCATTTGGCCGAAAGTATTCGGCAGGAAAGTGTGCGCACCATCCCGATAGAAGATATCGGGGTGGTGGTGCTCGACCATCGGCAAATCACTTTGACACAAGGCCTGATGGCAGCCTTGCTCAACAACCAAACAGCGGTGATAACCTGCGACGACCGACGCATGCCAGCCGGGCTGCTGCTTCCGCTCGAAGGCAATACGTTGCAGAATGAACGTTTCAGAAGTCAGATTGAAGCCTCTGTTCCGCTCAAAAAGCAACTATGGCAGCAGACCGTGGTGGCTAAAATTGAGAATCAGGCGTACGTGCTTGAAAAGCAACTTAACGAACCGGCTGCACGTATGCACTATTTGGCCGATACCGTGAAAAGTGGCGATACCACGAACTGCGAGGCGCAAGCTGCAGCTTACTATTGGCAGCACTTGTTTCCCGACATTCCGGGCTTTACGCGCGGACGCGAGGGGCCACCGCCCAATCAGTTACTGAACTATGGTTATGCCATTTTGCGTGCTGTGGTGGCTCGTGCACTGGTGGCAAGCGGATTGCTGCCTGTGGCGGGCATACACCACCACAACCGTTACAATGCTTACTGCCTGGCCGACGACATTATGGAGCCTTATCGTCCCTTTGTCGATGCACTGGTTATCGAAACCATCCGGCGTTTTGGTTTGACAGCCGAACTGACTACCGCGTTAAAACGCGAAATGCTGGCAGTTCCGGTGCTCGATGTGTATATGCAGGGAAAACGGAGTCCGCTGATGGTGGCTGTAGCACAAACTACTGCCAGCTTGGCCAAATGTTATCGTGCCGAATATCGCAAAATATGCTATCCCACCTGGGGCTGATTCAGTGTCTGACACTGCTCATTGTTTTCTTATTTCATGCCGTATTTTCTGTATGATTGAACGTCTCAATGCCTATCGGGTTATGTGGATACTCGTTTTTTTTGATTTACCAACCGAGACTAAAGAGAATCGTCGGGATGCAGCTGTTTTTCGGAACGATTTGCTGAACGATGGTTTTACGATGTTTCAATATTCTGTTTATCTTCGTCATTGTGCCAGTATGGAAAATGCACAGGTACACATGAAACGGGTAGAGCAGAAAGTGCCTTCTGAAGGTAATGTCAGTATTCTTTGTATCACCGACAAACAGTTTGGTGATATCAAGGTTTTTCGTGCTCAAAAAAAGAAAGACCCTCCTGCTCATTATCAGCAGTTGGAACTCTTCTAAAAAAAGAATCGGAATTCTGAGTAAAATACAGAATTCCGATTCTTTTTAATAGGCATTTTTTTATTTCTATTTTTGAATGTAAATGCCTCATAATCAACAACTTATACGATACTCTGTTGTTGTTGACCCTGTAAAGGTAGTAAAAATTCAGCTAATCACAACATATCAACCGAAACGGTACCTGATTTTAAAGTTGTTGTTGACCCTGTAAAGGTAGTAAAAATTCAGCTAATCACAACGTTTTGATTCAACTGCAATTGGAACACTTTGTTGTTGTTGACCCTGTAAAGGTAGTAAAAATTCAGCTAATCACAACAAGCAGTGCTCGAAGCACCCGAATGCCTCAGTTGTTGTTGACCCTGTAAAGGTAGTAAAAATTCAGCTAATCACAACCAATCTGAGCTTTGTAATTTGCATCATTAGTTGTTGTTGACCCTGTAAAGGTAGTAAAAATTCAGCTAATCACAACGCTTTTACTAAGTGCAATGCACATTTTATGTTGTTGTTGACCCTGTAAAGGTAGTAAAAATTCAGCTAATCACAACGTCTTTGCGCCATCCCATAATAATAAATGAGTTGTTGTTGACCCTGTAAAGGTAGTAAAAATTCAGCTAATCACAACGAAATACCATATAACCAGCACGAGCGGTAAGTTGTTGTTGACCCTGTAAAGGTAGTAAAAATTCAGCTAATCACAACTAAATCTAAATTTCTCCGTCCTTCAACTGGTTGTTGTTGACCCTGTAAAGGTAGTAAAAATTCAGCTAATCACAACGACCTAGTTTATCAACAGTATCAGCAATTTGTTGTTGTTGACCCTGTAAAGGTAGTAAAAATGTGGGCTTGTGTTGAATAGAGTCGGTAATGGTTATTATAGATGCCAACCGTGACTTTTGACAGCCGCCTCGACCTAATCCTCAAAGTACAACCTTCAATCCCTTTGGATTGGGAAGTAGTTCACAGCTTATTGCGCACAGGACGGATTTAATAGATAGGTGAATAAACGTAAAAAACAGAAGTTTGCCTATCGATTCATTTCAAGGCGAAATGAGTGTGCCTGAAACCGATTCTGGGGATTTTTTGAAAGCGCTGATTATCAATAGTTCCGAGATTGCTGAAATTAGCTCGGAACTAATTCGAATTAGCTCGGAACTAATTTCAACAATCTCGGAACTAATTCGGACAATCGCGGCGTAATTTTTGACGATAGCTCAGCGCGTAGTTCAAACAACGACAAGCAGATGGAAAAACAAGCTGACTATTTTAATATAAATTCACCTACTTAGCAGCTTAATGTTTAACATTTACGGCAAAGGGAACTGTGAGGCCTGGAATATTAGCCATAGAAAACGTTACAGAATCGGAAACTTCGAACTCGTGTTTGAGAGGGGAGTGTTGAGGCTGTGATTACTTGGCAGGTGGCAGTTCGGGCTGATAGCTGGGGCACAGCGCACTGAGGCCACAGTGGTCGCACTTGGGTTTGCGGGCTGTACAGGTGTAGCGGCCGTGAAGCAGAAGCCAGTAGTGGGAAGCGGCTACTTGATTTTCGGGAATGTATTTTCGTAAAGCCATTTCTACGCTGTAGGGGGTGGTGCAACGCTTGGGAACCAAACCTAAACGGTGGCTGACGCGGAATACGTGGGTGTCGACGGCTAAGGCGGCTTTGCCAAAGGCGACGGCTTGAATGACGTTGGCCGTTTTGCGACCTACACCGGGGAGGCGCGTTAACGCTTCGAGGGTGGAGGGTACTTCGCCGTTGAATTCCTTGACTAACATTTGGCTGAGCCCGACAAGGTGTTTGGCCTTGTTGTTGGGGTAGCTGACGGACTTGATGTATTCGTAAATTACTTCAGGCGTGGTGGCGGCCATGACTTCGGGGGTGGGAAAGTCGGCAAAGAGGCGAGGGGTTACGGCGTTGATGCGCTTGTCGGTGCATTGGGCTGAGAGTACCACGGCTATGAGCAGTTCGTAGGGGGTGGTGTAGTTCAGCTCGGTTTCGGTGTCGTCCATGGTGCTGCCTAGGTAGGCCAGTACGTTCTGAAATAGTTCTTTACGTTTCATAATGTTAGCTTTTGCATAGGGTGTAGCCGCAGGCTGTGCATCCGATGCCTCCTATTACCGAAAGCAGGGCGTAGGATAGGGCTGTGAGCCACATGCCTTGTCGGAGAAGTTGGAATGTTTCGTTCGAAAAGGTGGAGAAGGTGGTGAAGCCTCCGCAGAAGCCGGTGACGAGGAGCCAATAGGGATCTTCGCTTTGCCGGCGGGACAAAAGGCCGATGAACAGGCCGATGAGCAGACAACCGGAGAGGTTGACGGCTAAGGTGGGCCAGGGAAATGAGGCGTCTGTGCCTTTGAGCCAACAGGCACTCACAATGTAGCGGCACAGACTGCCTAAACCGCCTCCGATGAAAATGAGGAGAAAGGGGAGGAACATACAGAAAAAAGGAATGAGAAAAGGGCGTTTGCCGGCCTGAAAAAGCGTGACGACGGCTTATTCGGCCTTTAATGCTTGCAGGCGGCTGATGTATTTGCCCAGTATGTCGAATTCAAGATTGACTTGCGTTCCTACCTGTATGTGGTGGAAGTTGGTGTGTTCGTAGGTGAAGGGGATGATGCACACTTTGAATGAGTTGGCCGTGGGTTCGCATACGGTGAGGCTTACGCCATTGACCGTGACGGAGCCTTTATCGACGGTGAAATATCCGCGTTCGACCATTGAACGTGAGGTTTCGTAGGTAAAGGTGTAGATGTAGCTTCCTGCTGCGTCGGTAATGTCGGTGCAGGTGGCGGTTTGGTCGACGTGGCCTTGTACGATGTGTCCGTCCAAACGGCCGTTCATCATCATAGAGCGCTCAATGTTTACTTCGTCGCCAACTTTGAGCAGACCGAGGTTGGAACGCTGCAGGGTTTCGTTCATGGCGGTTACGACGTAGCGGTTGCCGTCGATCTTGACCACGGTGAGGCATACGCCGTTGTGGGCAACGCTTTGGTCAATTTTGAGTTCATGGCCAAAATCGCATTCCAAGGTGAAGTGTTTGTTGTCTTTATCTTGCTGAATGGCAACTACGCGTGCCATAGATTCTACAATTCCTGAAAACATAATGTGTGAGGAGGTAATGAAGTCGTTTAAACTTTTCTGACGAATATTTGATTTGGAGATTTATCTCTTCTAAATTCAATCTTCACCTTTCTTTTTGGCCGTTTTTTGACCTTTCATCAGTCGTGTAGCTCGCTACACTCCTTCTTCAAGGTTCAAAAACGCCTCAAAAATTAAGGCAAATCTTGAATTTCATAAAAGTCCAGACGACTTCAATAAGTGGGTGTTCTTAATCAAAAAAAAGGAAGTAGGTGATTGACTTTCAAGAATCGGAACACCTGCTTCGGAAAAAACAGAATATGTGATGCTCTTGGGTATGTGTTTACTTAATCTTGAGCTCTTTGTTGCTTAGTTTCTCGATGGTTACGGTGTCGCCCTTGAGAATGAGTTTGCCATTGCTGATGCGATAGTCTTTGGTGTGGCGTTCGAGCTGCGAAAGGTTAATGAGTACGCCAATGGCCTTGTTGTTATCGCGGGTGGTGAGTGCATAGCGTTCGCCTTCTTTCAGGTCGCCATAAATTTTACCATCAGTACCATCGTCGGCCGTGCGGGTTACATAGAGTGTGTCGCCTTTGTCGGAGATGAGTGTGAAGGTGCTCATGCCGAATTCGTCGGATGTGCCGTAGATGGTTGAATCGTTTTCTACATGGTCAGTAAGAGCTGTATCTGCAGCCAGGCTGTCGGGGTCGCTGGTGGCGTCAACGGGTTTTTTGCCACCCTGACAGGCTGAGAGCACGATGAGCGCAGTAAGTGCGCCTATCCATAAATTTTTCATACTTGAGATTGTTATTTAACTTCCAAACCGTTGCGGGCGAAAAAACGTGTGTTTCCCCTACAAACTGTTGGCATTGAAAGCCTAATTATGAGAGGGCGAAGTTACTAATTTTTTAAAGATAAGTAGGTGTTGTCATTTATTTTATATTGGCTTCGCCAATTATTTTTACATTGAATTGCGTTTTAAGTAGGTGTTCATAATTATTTTTACATTTGAATGGTGTGATTGTGCCGTAGCTGCTTGTTCTGCACTCAGGAGCATAGCGGGCTATGTGACTGAGTGCAGGGCAGGCAGAAATGGTGCAAGCACACTATGCAAAGTAAAAATACTTCGATAGAATTATATAAATAATTTTGAACACTTACTTATGCTTCAAATAATGGGTTGAAACTTCGTATCCTGACGTTTGAGAACGGTTCGGGGTTACCGCAATGTGACGCCTTTGTGTGAAAATGAAGATTGCATTTCCTAAATAAAAGTAGTAAAAATAAATTCTTTTTTAGCTCATCTGCTGCATAAGTGTGTAATTTATGCGTTCGGAAGGCAATGTTACTGCGTTTTTTGCTTACTGCATAAAGCATTTCAGGCGTTTAATAAATATAAAAATTTAATTATTGTTCGAATTTGCACATAGAATCGGTTTGTTGTGCATGTTTATTGTACTTTTGCCGAAGAAAATACCAATAAATACGAGAAATGCGAAAATCTTTACTTACTGTATCGCTCATTTTGGGCACAGTTGCATCGGCTCACGCTGGTGGATTTTTAACGAATACAAACCAAAGTGTGGTTTTCCTGCGCAATCCGGCACGCGATGCCAGCATTGCCATTGATGCAGCTTATGCAAACCCTGCCGGTATCGGTTTTATGAACACCGGTTGGCATTTGGGCTTTGATATTCAGAGTGCTTATCAGTCGCGTAAGGCTACCTCAATTTTTCCGAACTTTAGTTTGGGAACAGTGAATGGTGTGCAGAATCCGGCAACGGGCGAAAAGGTATTTGAAGGTAAGGCTGTGGCTCCTGTTATTCCTTCGATTGATTTGGCCCGCGTAGGCGAGAAGTGGTTTGCTTCATTCCACTTCGGCATCAGCGGCGGTGGCGGTAAATGTAAGTTCGACGACGGTTTGGGTTCGTTTGAAAGTCAGGTAGCCATGATTCCGACTTTGATTGGTGCCATTGCTCCCGGTGCTGTGAAAGGATACAGCATGACTACTTATATGCAAGGCCGTCAGTATTACTTTGGCGGACAGTTTGGTGTAGGTTACAAAATTACGCCTAACTTTAATGTAAGTGTGGGCGGCCGTGTGCTTTATGCCGACTGTAACTACTATGGTTATGTGCGCAATATCGGTGTCGTAACGGCTACCGGACACACAGTTCCTGCCGTCGACTTCTTCAAGAGCCAGAATATGCCTCACTTTGCTCCGCTCGTTGAGGATAAGGAACTGAACTGCGACCAGACAGGATGGGGATTTACGCCGATTATCAGTGCTAACTATCGCATCAATAATTTGAACCTCTCGGCTCGTTATGAGTTCAAGACGCGTATGCGACTGAAAAACCATGCCGGTGTGAATACCAGCGGTTTGTCTGAATATGACGATGGCAAGAAGGTGGCTTGCGACGTGCCGGCTATCTTGTCGTTGGGTGCCATGTACACGATTGATGATAAACTGCGTCTGTCGGGTGGTTTCCACTATTTCTTCGACAAACAGGCTACGCAGTATGAAAACAAAGAAAAACACCTGGATGGAGGTACTTGGGAAGTGTTGGCCGGTGCAGAATACGACATCAATAAGCGTTGGCGCGTGAGTGCCGGATGGCAAACCACGTATTATGGTTTGGGCGACGACAGCAAGTATCTGACTGATATGAGCTTTGTGACAAATTCAAACTCAATAGGTGTGGGTGCACGTTTCCAGCTGCGTAAGAAGGTGGCTATCAATATTGCTTATTTCAAGACGTTCTACAAGCACTATAAAAAGACGATGGCTGATTACGACGACTTGAAGCATAAGTTTGGTTCGCAGCTTGCTCCGCTGCAGGCTCAACTTCAGGGTGGTATCGGACAGTGCGATCAAATTATTAACAACCCGATGGCTACTGAAGAACAAAAGGCTGCTGCCGAACAGAATAAGGGCATTTTGCAAGGTGAACTTGGTGCGCTTGGTGCCATCAGCAGCGGATTGGGCAAGTTCAGTACTGCTGGTTCAGACAATTTCCACCGTACGAACGACGTTTTCGGCTTAGGCTTGGAAATTGATTTCTAAAAATATTTTCCATTCTTTGGAATACTGTATGGGGTAAAAGACCGGAATTTCTTCCACTCTGTGTGAAGAATTTCCGGCCTTTTTTGTGTATAAGCAGGTGTTTACAAGCTCGTTTTCAAGAGCTTAGAGCTACACCCTTGAATAAAAAGGTATCGCGTCAGTTGGCTGAAATCAGCGGATCCTTGTTTGGAGCCGATGGGCTGGGGGAGGTGTTCGCCTTGCATGTCACAATGATGCTTCGCACCTCGGCATTTTGCATACGGGGCACATCGCTGATAAGGCAGCCCGCATTGGCCGCGATGATGCAGCGGCAGAAAAGTCCGTGACCGATGCAAAGCACATGTTGATTGGGGAAGGTTTGGCTGACATATTCAAGAAACTGACGGGCGCGTTCGAACAGTTGCTCTACGGTTTCGGCGTCAGCAGGCAGGGATACCTGGTGTGCTTCGGCAATGGTATGTCCCGTCAGGCTACCCCAGTCTCGTTCGCGAAGCAGAGGGCAGAGCATGGGCTGGAGGTGAAATGCCTCGTTGACGATTTGCGTGGTGTCGATGGTGCGCTGAAGGTCGCTTGTGAGCAGCGCATCGAATGAAGCGCCCGATTGCATCAGTGTGTTGCGCAGCTGAACCGCCTGGTTGCGTCCGCGTTCGGTAAGGTGACCCGGAAGATGCCCCTGAAGAATTTGCGCCACGTTTTCTTCGGTTTCGCCGTGGCGGGCTAAGTATAGTGTGGTAGTCATGGTTAGGATGGGCTTATATTAGTAAGTAGGTGTTCAAAATTATTTTATATAATTCTATCGAAGTATTTTTACTTTGC
>ERZ831979.261-NODE-261-length-63029-cov-9.606377_pt1 | contig 63029 bp, 93 predicted proteins | sample MGYA00519952_ERZ831979 | MGnify/ENA primary metagenome ERZ831979 (study PRJEB31850, sample SAMEA3708723) | human gut metagenome | biome: human gut; feature: human-associated habitat; material: faeces | place: China | collected 2014 ...
ACTTGCACAGTTATGGATGGTCGCAACATTTGCATTGTATCCCACGATACCTCCGACATAACGACCGCCATCTCCGTTATCTTTTTGGGTTCCTGCTACCACACCGTTATTGATACAGTTAGATAACATAACACCAGCTGTATTATGTCCGACAATTCCGCCGACACATTCGTTTCCAACGACATAGCTTCGGTTCGTCGTAACCGATACACTCTCCTGCTGGTGTGCCTGAATTGCCTCATTTATATTTCCGCCCAGTCCACCGGCAATTCCTCCGACGTATTTGGAGCCAAGGATATAACCGTTGCTTTCGCTTCCACAGTTTGCCATCAGGCTGTGATTGCCATATCCGACAATTCCACCAACGTACTGTCCTTTCAGTAAGTCCTTCTTATCCTTATTATATGTAAACCCGGAAGTTCGACCGGACGCACTGGTAGAGTTGTAGATCAATGTCTGATAAGCATAACCGGCAATTCCGCCAAAATAATTTCCAACGACAGTCGCTGGCGTATCTTCCGTACAGAGGATCAGTCCGGTATTGGAGCTGTCTTTGATCGCAGCGTCATTTTTCCAGGTTGTCTGGTCAAACTTCTTTGCCGTGCCATCAATCTTACCGGCGATTCCACCTGTCATATAATTGCCAGACACACCCGCATGGTTTTCACAGGAAATAATAACGCTCTTTTCTCCGCCTGCGCTCTCAATGTTCGCATATCCTACGATTCCGCCGATTCCAAGCGCATAATTTTTCAATGTATCATTTTCAGAAGAAATATCTGCTGTCACAGATACATTCGGAAGCTGCACTTTTACAGCGCCTTCCATGGTAACGTTCTCCAGTTTTCCAGAAGTCAGTGTGGTCAGATTGCCGGATTTATCCGTATCTGCCAAAATACCAACAACACCGCCTACTGCTGCCTGTTGCGTTCCGTTGGCAGAAACTGCTGTAGAAGACAGTGAAACCTCTACATTTTTTTCTGCCTGATCAGAAGATGAATCTTCTGTCGAAGTAAGAGATGTATCCTTAATGGTTCCCGCATTGCGGCCTGCTAAAATACCGATTCCTTTCAGGGAAGCATACGTGCCCCTGCTGTCTGCTGTGTTGGAATCTCCATCCTTGGAAGAAACACCAAAGGACAAATGTGCATCCTGAAGTGTCACATTATCAATGGTTCCCTCTATTTCGCCAAACAAGCCCAGATATTCCGTTGGATTTAATTGTACACTCGCTCTTGTTCTGGATTCTGACGCTGCCTGTGTCAGATTGTTAATTGTCTCATCATCAACAATGGAAGCTTCTCCTAATTTCAAATGAGACACCAGCGTACGTTTTCCTTTCCCTGTCAATGTCTGCTTTTTCGGCAGATTTGCAATGGTTGGAAAATCGACCGTCTTGCTGGTGCTGTTTTCTTTCCATGCAAGCTTCTGCAATGTATTCGATCCACTCTGTTCTTCGGTCAGATCATACACACCGGTTCCTACTGATGCCCAGTCCATATTTTTGTCCGTCAGCGTAAAAGCAGCTTCCTTCGTATCGTCATAATATCTCATATTCGACAGGTGGCGGAATACTGCGATCCGAACATCATTTCCATCCGTTTTATCCGCATACATACTGTTTGCCGTATTAGAAGTTGCCGCATCACTGACTGTCCGTTCCGGCATAGGACATTGCCTCTACTGTCGCATAGATATCCTGCGGTGTAGCAAGCGCCTGATCCTCCGTCATTCCTGCCAGACGGCAGATGCTTGTGCTTAACGTTCTTAATAACGCATTTTCACTGTCTGTTCCGGTACGGGAAGTCAGCAATGCCTGTGTTTTGGCAGACATCATCGCATCCAGCACCAGAGAATATTTATTATCACTATAAGTCAGTGGAAAACTCCATTTTCCCTGATCTTTACCTGATCCATCCAGAAGTGTTACACTGGCAAATGCATAGGTACTGCTCTCATCCTTGCCAGACCATCCTTCCGTACGGACATCAAAAGGAGACAGCACCATGGATTTGAAATTTGACGCAAACGGCCTGATCCCCGCCATCGTCCAGGACCACTACACCAAGGAGGTCCTGACCCTTGCCTACATGAACGCCGAAACACTGGCCCTGACGATTGCCGAGGGGCGCACCGTGTTCTGGTCCCGCAGCCGCCACGAAATCTGGCGCAAGGGCGAGACCTCCGGCAATGTGCAGCGGGTCGTTTCCATCACCGCCGACTGCGACAAGGATGCGCTCGTCATTGATGTCATCAAGAGCGGCCCTGCCTGCCATACTGGTGCCGAGAGCTGCTTCTTCAACCCGGTCTATGTCTCCGATGAGCTGAAGCAGTTCACATGGCAGGGCTTGTACGCACTCATCGAGGGCCGCAAGACCAACCCGCAGGAGGGCAGCTATACCACCTATCTGTTCGACAAGGGGCTGGAAAAGATCCTCAAAAAAGTCGGTGAGGAATCCACCGAGGTCATCATTGCAGGCTCCAAGCGCGACAGGGAGGAGACCATCTACGAGATCAGCGACCTGGCTTACCACGTCATGGTGCTGATGATCGAGCTGGGCATTTCCGTAGAGGACATCACGAAGGAACTCGAAAAACGACACGTAATTGACCATAAGGTCAAGCAGGAAAGGATGCAGTAACTATGGCAGGCGAATACCTGAAAAGCTCTGTACACGTTCATTCCAAATTGTGCGACGGTAAGAACACGCTGGACGAGATTGCGGTCACGGCATGGCGGAACGGTCTGCAAACGCTGGGCTTCAGCGGGCACAGCCACACCCCCTGTGATCTGGAATATTGCATGACCCAGAGCCGTACCGCCCTGTACAAGGCACAGATTGCCAAGCTCAAGGAGCGCTACGCGGGCAAAATGGATATTCTGTGCGGTCTGGAGTGGGACCTTTACAGCGATGACGACCCGACCCAGTACGACTACTGGATCGGCAGCACGCACTATGTCAAGGGGCCCAAGACCGGCAAGTATTATGAGATCGACTGGCGCGAGGAGGATCTGCGCGCCTGCATTGACGATGATTTTGACGGCGATGCGCTGGCCGTGGTCGAGGCCTATTTTGCCAATGTGGCCAAGGTTGCCGAGAAGAAGCCCACGATCTTGGGCCACTTCGACCTGATCAAGAAGATCAACGGTGACGGCAAGTTCTTTGATGAGAACGACCCCCGCTACACCGCCGCCGCCAACGCCGCGCTGATGACCGCCGCCCGCAACCGCTGCGTACTGGAGGTCAACACCTCTGCGGTGTATCGCGGCTTCCGCAAGGATTTCTTCCCGTCCGATGCAATTTTGAAGGAGTGGCTGGTGCTCAGCGGCAATGTCGTCATCACCGCCGACGCCCACGATACCAAGGCGCTGACTTTCGGTTTTGAGGCTGTCGCCGCCAAGCTGAAGGAGCTGGGCTACGCCAAGGTCCAGGTGCTGGGCAAGGACGGCTTCACCCCCTGCGCACTGTAAAATGTGCTGTTATTTTTGCGCAAATAATTTTTAAAAGAAAATTGCCGGAAGGGGTTGACAACCCCTTCCGTTTTTTGTATAATAATACCTGCATTCTGGCGGCAGCCACTGTGGAGAGGTGTCCGAGTGGTTTATGGAACTGGTCTTGAAAACCAGCGATCCGCGCGAGCGGACCATGGGTTCGAATCCCATCCTCTCCGCCATTTTGTGATAACAAGTGAATATATAAACTCACTTTGACTTGTGGAGTAATACTCAAGAGGTCGAAGAGGCGCCCCTGCTAAGGGCGTAGGGTGGGAAACCGCCGCGAGAGTTCAAATCTCTCTTACTCCGCCAATGTAAAAACCGCGATACAACCTGCAAAGGTTGCTGTATCGCGGTTTTTCATTTGTCTGATAGTGTTAGATACTGTCAAATACTGTTATATAATGCTTCGTAAATGGTTCGTAAATGGCCAAAAGTTCGTAAAAAGTTCGTAGTAATTTGCCCCAAAAATCACCGTAAAAAAGCGGCAGGCTGCCCACATTGAGCAGCCTGCCGCTTACTTATTTCCCATTGTTTTTCCCCTCGCTCTGGGTGCCGAAGTAGAACGCGATAACCATTGTCACGATTGTCATCACGGTATCAGGCTGCAAGCCCCCGCGCAGGGCCAGCACAGCAAAGACGGTCACAACGATTAGTGTCACGATGGTTTTCACCTTGATGAGCGCGGCCACGTTCTTCCAAAAATCCTGCATTAGATTCTCCCTCCATTTTCTTCATGCCGTTCCAAATCCTCAATGCGGTGGTTGGCAACGGACATTTTCTCCTCCAACACCGGAATCTTCTGGGCAAAATTGTTGTGCATCCGCACCTCGCGCGTCAGCTCCTCGATCTTGGTGTCCGTTACGGCCTGCGCAACCTCCAGCTGGTGGGTGACCTTGTCGCTCAGGCTTTTGTTGTTGAAGTAGTTCGTTACCATCACGCCCACCAGGCTCAGCCCGGCCGTGATGAGCGCGATTATAATCTGCTCCATTGGCACCACCTCAGACCCATTCGCTCTTATACAGCCCGGCATCCGTCAGGCCGCGGCTCTGGCACACGGCAAAGACGGCGTCTGCATCGCCCTGTGAGACCGGCCCTACCGTGATGACCTGCAGCTTGCCGGTGCCGTTCTGGGCCGTCTGCGCGCCGCTGGCGGCCTGCTTGGGCTGCTGTACAGCATGCTCGCCGGCGCGGTATGTAAACACCTGCCCGCTTGCTGTGGTAAAGTCGCTGTCCAACCACACAAGAGGGTTAGTGCGCTTGCCGCCCAGGATAACCTCAAAGTGCAGATGCGCGCCAAACACATTGCCTGTCACGCCGCTGTAGCCGATGATCTCACCCTCTTTGACCCTCTGGCCGTACTTGACGCAATAGCTGGACAGGTGGGCGTATCGTGTCTGCAAGGTCTTGCTTTTGTAGTCGGCGTGTCTGATACGCACCATGTTTCCATAACTCTGCATACCCGTCCGGGTATGGCCGTCCCAGTCCTGAACCTGATCCACGGTGCCGTCCTCGGCGGCATAGACCGGGCGGATATACATGTTGTCAATCTGGGTGCGCAGGTCAACGGCCTGGTGCAAACTGCCGTCATTGTAATACCACCCTTGCGTCAGCACATGAATGTCCAGCGGCCAGTGCAGCAGGACTTCTCCGTTTGAAAGTCTCATTTTAACTTCTCCTCGTACAGCGGATTTTGAATCTGCTCATTCGTTGCGTTGCCGTCCTGCACCGTTTCAGCGTCCAGCGCATCATAATACGCCTGCGCCAGCGCCTCCACCTCGGCAATGTCCGCCTCATCCAGCAGGCCGTTGTCGTAGTGCGTGTACGCCTTGTCCAGCCAGAACGCAACGTCCCGCCCCGCGCCGATTTCCCGCTTGATACTGCGCAGCGTCAAATCGTGCCGTGCTTTACTCTTGATAGCCATTTTATTACTCCTTTCAGTTGATAGAAGCAACCGCTGCTTCCAAATCGGTAATTCGCTTAATGGGGTCTGCGCGTCCCGTCACAGTCGCGCTGTCGGCATCGGTCAGCACGGTGTTCACTCCTGCAAGCGCGGGCATGGGCTGTGCGCCTGTCGCGGTGAATGGCACAGGCTCGGCCAGCTTGTAGCAGACTTGCACAGGCGTTCCTGCGGCGTACTGGGCGGCAAGATAAGCCTTCCACTCGTCTTTTGTTCCGCCAGCATATGTATCATTATAAATTCTGAAATAGTGGTGTTCTTGTGCTTCAACTGATATTCCGTTTTTACATGCATATGTATCATTTGCCGAAACTGTCGGATATTGATTGCATACAATACTACCAGTAATATTGGGGCTCGTGGGAGTGGCTATTTCAGGCACTTGAAATGTGAAACCAGATTTGCCAGGAGTATTGGTTTGGTCTATGCCCCACTCTTCCGTCCCGTCCAGCGTCAGCGTTTTCCACGTCTCTTTTCCATCTCCCGTCACCGCGTCCACCTCACCGCCATACACGGTTTCAGGCAGGGTCATGGTGTTGGTTTGGCCTACTTGCACTGTGTTATTTATCAAAATTGGCCGAATGTTGTCAGGCGATGGGTCGCCCATTCCCCCTTGAGCCGGTTGCTCCGAAAAAAAGATACCATTCGTATCTGGCACAACAGCTGGCTTTTTCAACTTATAAGCAATTTGTACAGGCGTGCCTGCGGCGTGCTGGGCGGCAAGGTAGGCTTTTAATTCTTCCACAGAATCAAAACGGTTCGTAACTATGTACGCATACGGTTCAGCACTTAAAAGAGCAGATTCGACTCCGGCATTGTACTCCATGATTCTGTAATGAGTACATACTTCGGTTGACCTTGTCGCAATCGGCGTATTCGTTACAGCCACAGCATTTGGAACAAAATATGAACGCATTCCTTCAACAACGTTGTCGCTCACAATCCAATGCTCTGTCCCATCCAGCGTCAGCATTCCCCACGCCCGTAATCCATCCGCCCGATTAACTGTCACGCTGTAACGTCCCTTGATGGGACGGATGTTCTCCGGTGACGGTGTTCCCGTGCCCTCCTGCACCGGCTCCCAGCTGGCCTTTACCCCCAGCGGGTATCCCGCCACGGGGTAGCACACAACAGGGTTGCCGCTTTCTTCAAGCGGTGGGCAGAGCATATCAATGATGTGCTTACTGCTCCACGCATTCGCCCCCACGGCAGTATCATCAATTTCGGCCTTTTTCTCTTTCAGCTCGGCCACCGCCGCCGTGTTCGCCACCACGTTCTCCACGCTCTCGGCCAGCGTGTCCGCGCTCTGCTTGGCGTTTGCCTCGGATTTCGCCGCAGCATCGGCGCTCTTAGCCGCCGTATCCCGGGCAGCCTCCGCGCCCTTCTGGGCGGTCTTGGCCTCGTCCCGGGCCTTCTCAGCAGCCGCCTGGGCATCTTGCGCACTTTTGGCCGCCATTTGCGCCGCTCCCTGCGCCTTTACGGCCTCCTCCTTGGCCGCCGCAGCAGCAGTCTGGGCGTCCTGGGCAGCCTTGGCCGCGGTCTCGGCAGCTGCCTTGCTTGCCGCTGCGTCGCTGGCGCTCTGACCTGCATCATTGGCGGCAGCTGTGGCCGTGGCCGCTGCCTGCTGTGCCGCCGTGGCATTCTCTCCGGCGAAGTTGGCCGCATTGTTGGCTGCTGTCTTGGAATTCTCCGCCGCCAGGGCAGCCCGCGCAGCCTCCGCCGCCAGTGTATCCGCTGCGCTCTTACTGGCCGCCGCGGCAGCAGCAGCATTTTCCGCCGCCTGCTGCGCGGCAATCGCTTCATCCCGGGCCGACTCTGCCGCTTCTTGGGCAGCCCGCGCGGCCTCTGCATACGGCCCGGCCTTGGCAGCATCCGCCGCAGCATTCTCCGCCGCCTGCTGTGCCTTTTCGGCATCGGCCTGGGCCTTGTCTGCGTTGGCTTTAGCAGCCGCCGCATCCTCCGCTGCTGCCTTTGCGTCCGCCTTGGCCTGCAAGGCAGCTTCAAGCACCTGCGCCGCCAGCTCGGGCGTCGGCTCTGCATCCGCGCCGCCGTATACGCCCGCTTGCTCAAGGATAAGATACTCCACGTTACAACTCGCCCGCTGCACGCCGGAGGCCAGCCCGGCCAGCACAAGCACGCCATCCTTGGCCTCCTTCGTCACCTCGGGCGGCACGTCCATGGCATCCCCATCCAGCAGGGCCACGCGCAGCGGCTCTTCCCGCCCGGGGATGTGCCACGTTGCGGTGATATTCAGTCCGTCCCACCCGGCCCCGCGCTCAATCTTGATACTCTCCGTGCCAAAGCTGGAATTAGTCCCCAGCACCAGCTTTCGCGGGGTGGGGGAGTAGTTGTCAAGCCTCAAAGTATGTACCATTATGCACCTCCCCAAAATCAGTAATAAATCAGCGTGATCTGGCGGTTCACGATGCCGTTTCCGCTCCATTCCATAGTGATGGTGTTCCCGCTGATGTGCAGGAGCCCGATCTCCGGGCTATCCCCACTTCGCGCGATGTCGCGTATGCCGACCAGCGTGCCGCCCGTAAAAGTGTAGCTCCAGGGACTCCCGCCTGTGGCCATGGTGATTGTCACCGTTTTCAACGCCTTTGCGCTCACTCTACCGCCGCCGTCGTGCTTTCCGTCCGGCACCGTCACCGACTCACCCGGTGCAATCGTCGCGCCCCAGTCCCCGCGCCGCGGCACATTACCGGTGCGCAGCGTTTTGTCCTTCGCGTAAAACGTAGAGTTCGCCAGCACATCCGCTTCCGTGGCGGTGGCCTGTGCCAGCTTTCCAGCGCTCAATCCACCGCCGCCGTTAAAATCCAGCCGCGTGCCATCGTACACAAATGTGATCCAGCGCCCGGTCACAACGCAGTCCCCGTCCGCCACATCCGCGCCGCAGTACGCCGGTACAGCCTTGCCGTTTACCGTCCATGTATCGCCAGCGCTCCATGCTGCCGGAACCTTAAACCGCCCAACCGCGCCATCGCCCGTCAGCGCATACACGCTGCCGCTCTTGCTACACTCATATTCCTGCACGCAGATATTTAACCCGCCACCAGCCGGGTCATACTGCGCCTTTGTCATCATTGCTGTGCCACCGTGCAGTTGCGCCAGCTCGGTCTTTACCTTTTTCAGCAATTCGGAAAACTGCGCCTGAATGGTGGTAGTATCAACGCTAACCCAGTCCGTAACAAGCCCACACGCATCGGGGTCAAGCCGTTCGTCCGTGATGCTATCCGCAGAAATGCTGCTTACCGCCGCTGCAACGTTAATACGCGCAAGAGAAATTTGCCGTTTTAAAGTGTTGTTTGTGAGTTCCGGGGCGGTAGGTGCATTATTCGGCGTTCCTTTTAGCACTTCAATACGCGGCTTTTCCGCATAATCCACCGTGTCCCAGCTAACAACAATCCTGTCAACACGTGGCAAAATGGCATCTGGCAGCGGGATTGTCAGCTGCAACTCGCTTCCAGTCTGCTCTTTTGTATCATTCCAAAAAACTGTGCCGTCCGCTTTGTCGTTCGCCAGCCAGCCCACGCCATCTGAAACGCTTACCGTCATATCACCGTTTGCGGTAACACTTAAATTGCCATCTGCGCCAAAAACGCCGCTGGAACGCCCATGAAGCCATTTCATAACGTTTTCGGCTCCGATGTATTCATCCACGTTATTCGGAAAATTTTTGATTTCTGCCACTTTATCACCTCAAAACTGTTAAAATCGGGTCACCAATAACCAGCTTGACGCTTGATCCGTTTGCATCCTGTGAATACTTTGCCGCCGTGATTCTTGCCTTGTACTTTACACCCAGTCGCAAAGAAACGCACCAAACCAAATCGCCAACATTGTATGCCGTGCCAAGCTCATCACCGTTCGCGTCAATCGAAAAGCCGTTGCGGTTTAGGTGACTGCCCAACTGTAAAGCGGCGTACTGCTTTACGCGGCTTTCAAAATCCGCGTTACTTTCATCATCTTGCTGGCTGTCGCCGTTGAACCTTGCCCATAGTTCCCGTCGCTCGTTGTCGCTGGCCGTGCCGGCCTTTACAACAAAGCTTGTGCCGTCTTTATATTCGGCTTCGCAGTAGCACACGTTTTTGTATTCAGAAATGTCCTTGTCAACTACCAGCCCGGGCGCTGTTCCGCGTTCTTGAACAAACAAAACTGCGGTCAGCCCCTCTGTGCGGTCAATACCTTTGTACACCTCAAACGTCTGGGTTTTGGCCCGATAGTCAAAAACAATACGGTTACCAAGGCCAGCGTCCGTCAAAACGGGAATTATCTTTTTTAAAAGTTCATCGCCGTACACCTCTGTCGCGGGCACGGTTTCAGGCAGGCCCTTACCAGCAGCCAGCAGCACCGGCAGACCGCGCAAATTGTTGCGTACAACGTTGTAAACGTCAGTCTCCACGTTCACAACGCTGGCCGATGCTGCCACTATGCGCCGATTCAGTCGGTTGTTCAAGCTGTAGCCGTTCAGCGTGATTTCTCCGTTGTCGCTGTCAAACTGTACCTCTGCTACTTCGTAAGCTAATCTACGCTCTACGATGTACAAAACTGCGTCCAGTTCTACAATAGAGATACTGTAATCGTCCATCGGTAGAACCAACGTGAATTTTCCTACATCGTTATAATAGTCCGAAAACTCGCTGCTGATCGCGTGCGTGATTTCGTGTCGGTTGCTAAGATCATGGGAGAACAGCTCTAATCTCATATTACCGTTACACCCGCACTTTCTTCCGCAAACGAAACACTCATCTCAACGTTTTCAAGCCCACTGTCCGCAGTAGGTTTCCACGCATTATCGCCAGTGTGAATTCTGTACAGTGTGCTTTCAAGCGTAAGTGCGCCCCGGCAGTCGCCGTCCTTAGAGCTAGTCACTGTTGTCTTTCCGTGTGATGTCTTGATAACAACACGCTCATCTTTCACAAGCGTTTTTTCCAGCCGCAGCACTTCACCTGTTAGCATGTTTTCAATGCCTACGTTTGTTGCCGTCTCGCCAATGCAATTGATTTCCAACCTAAACGGCACATCAAACTGACCAAAATTCTGCAAAACAATGTATTTCAGCACAATGACTTTGCCGAAATAATACGTTTTGCTGATATTCCATGGGAATTTAAAACCTTTTTGCACGCCGCGCAGCTGCATTGCCTTTCGTTCGCCGCTTTCCCAATACGGGTAGGGGGCAAGCAGACCAAGCTGAAACGGCGCACCGCGTTTTGATGCGCCAATGGTAGGCGATGCCGTTACAATAACGTCTATGTGCCAGTCTCCGGCATATAACACCCCGGTCAGGTCTGGCCGTACAACGGTCATAAGCGCGTCTTTCAGCGCTTGTGCATTGTCGCCGATAACTTTTCCATTGATGGTAATAGGCCGCGTCTGAATGGCCTTAGATTGCACCGTAGCGCCCACTTGGCCGATGCCCTGCGCCGTGTTGGCAGTGACCGAAATTGTATCAATGCCATCCGGCTTGCTGATAAAATAACCATGCGCGTAGTCAAACACAATAGACTGCCCCAGCGAGTTGACGTATTTAAAAGTCTTGCTTAAAAAACTCATAACGCCCACCTCGCCCGCTGGAAATATGCCGCTGTGCTTGCTGCCAGTTCAACAGGTGTCTGCTTTGCCGCGTAAATTGTCTGATTAACTGTAAAGCTGCCCCCGCCGCTATTGCCGCGCCGGTAAGCATCCGCTTCATCAGCAGTCAGCACCATCTCGCCGCGATGCAGGTTGGCAACATAATTGTTATACGGAACGAAATCAAGGCCGCCTGCACGACCACCGGTTGTGCCACTACTGTTGACATCTACATTAACAGAGCGGTTCCCGAACAGGCTGTCCCACAAACCATTGAACCAGCTGACAAGGCCGTTCCAAGCTGCCGAAATGCCGTCAATAATGCCATCAATGACCGCGTTGCCCATCTGCATTGCGCCTTCTACAATGTCCGGCAAATGCTCTATAAAGTAGGTCAGCAGGGTTTCCACGATAGATGCAGCGGCAAGCATAATGTCCGGCAAGTGTTCCGAAACGCCATCTACAAACGCAATCAGCATTTGTCCGGCAGTGTCAAGCATCTGCGGCAAGTTCTCATTCAGCTTTGAAACAAGCGTCAAGACGATTTGCAAGGCAGATTGTGCAACGGTTGGTAGCATCTGATAGATGCCGTTTCCCAGCACAGTTATAATCTGAATTGCCGAATCAATAAGTTGCTCCGCGTTTGCGCTGATTCCCGTTACAAGCGTCTGCACAATGTTTACGGCAGACTGCGCCAGCTGCGGCAGAACGGTTTCAATCAAGCTCGGCAGCTCCGCCATGATGGGAGGGACAAGGCTCTCTATCAGCTTAGCAGCGCCGTTCAGGGCGACTTCTATGCGGGGGATGATATTACTTGCCGCTGTAGTTGCGCTATTCACAAAGTTGCTGATAAGTTGCCCAAAATTGGCATTATCATCGGCAATTCCAGTTACAAGGTTTGACCATGCGGATTTTGTAGCATTTACACTCCCCTGAATCGTTGTTGATGCTTCTTTAGAGGTCGTACCAGTAATGCCCATTGCGTTTTGAACATCATGAATCGCGCTTACAACGTCCGCATAGCTGTCAATGCTATATTTGGTATAGTTTCCCTGCGCGGCGTTCAGCTTGTTTGCGTCATCAAGTAGACGCTGCATTTCCTGTTTTGTTCCGCCATAGCCGAGCTTTAGGTTGTCCAGCATTGTGTAATTCTGTTTGCTAAAACCGTTATAAGCGTTCTGGATGCTCTCCATGTCCGTGCCCATTTTGTTGGCATTGTCTGACATGTCACCAATGGCAGTATTGGCAAGCTCTGCCGCATGTTCCGTATCGCCGCCCAGACTAGACACAAGCGCGGCTGCAAATGTAGTCGCCGTGTTCATGTACTCGTTTGCCGAAAGCCCAGCCGTTTTGTACGCATCGGCTGCATACTGCTGAACTTTATCGGCGCTGGTTTTATACAGCGTTTCAACGCCGCCTACAAGCTGCTCGTAATCTGCATAACCGTTAATTGCAAGTCCCGTCAATGCGGAAATTGCTGTTGCGCCTGCCGTAGTAGCTGCAACGGATACTTTCGCAACGTTCGTAGCAACGTTAAAGATGCCTTTGCCAACTGTTGAAGCGGCAGAACCAACCTTTCCGAACAGTCCCGTTAATCCGCTTGCGCTGCTTTTCGCATTTTTCAAGCCTTTCTCGTATTCGCTGGAATCCAGCGTAATTTTTGCAAAAAGGTCAAATACGTCCACTTACTCGCTCACCTCCTGCCGTTCTTTTGTTTTCAACCCATGCCGCGCCGCAAAGTCCTTGAAGTCCGCCTGCACCTGTTCCGGTGTCCGCGTATCCACTTTGGGCGGGTGGATAATGTCAATATATCTCGCTGGCCTGTCCTTTACGCCTGTCGCAGCTACCACAAGGCTCCACGCACTGTCTGTCATGTACACCCTGTAAAGCTGTTCTTCAAAATCAGCTTTTAAAGCGTAAGGTAGCGCCGACACAAGCGCCTTTGCGCTCAGTTTCGGCATTTTCAGCAGTACAGGGATTACTTGTTCTGCCCGCCAGCAAGACACAATTTGAAAAAATCGACAAAATCCTTATCGTTCAGCAAATCATAAACCTGCTTGCAGGTGACAAGAAAATTCTGCTTGCCGATTTCCTCTGCCGTCAGCCCATTAAATGGTGACAGAATTTCGTAAACGTCGGTACGGTGCCTCTTAATTGCAATGTTGAGCAGGTTTACGATTTTCGCAAGGCCGAAGCGCTGCATTGCAATAACTGTCGTGTTGCCTTTTGGCATAGTTTTCTGCACTTCCGCAACAAGGTTTTCATCCTCGATCAGGTTCGTGATTGGCGTTGCAATTCGCAGCGCAACCTCGCCAGCTTCGTCGGTGCTTAACTGAGAAAACAGCTTCATCATGCCTCATCCTCTCCGGCCTTGATATACACCTCACACGGCACAGTGTCCTGCGCGGTAATGGAATAATGCGCCGTGTATTCAAAGCTCATCTGGCCTTTTTTCGTGTCGCCCGTCTGCAAGCTAAAACCGCCGGTAGACAGCGTATTCAGCATGTGAATGGCGCAGAAACCGCCGTTCGTAGTGCCGTGCTTGTCAGAGTAATCGCACAGCAGCCACAAATCGGTAAAGTCGCTGTTTTTCAGGTCGTTGCGCGGCGTGATTTTGGAAACCTTAGAAGTGGTCGTAACATCCGCAGCGCCAAGCATGCTTTTGGCATTTTCTGCCGATGCCGAAACATAAGTACCACTGCACTTGACATCCCAGAATTCAATCTGCTTCAGCTCTTTCATGTTCTTGGGACAGTTGTCGATGTCCTCGCCGAAGTCGGTAAAGCTTGGCACAGCCGTAAAGTTGATGCCGCCAGTCGTGGCGCCCAGCAGCGCACTTTCTTCCGGCGCAGTACCGGCAGTCGGGTCAAACGTAGTTGCAAGATAGCCTGCGTTCAAGACCAGTTCCTTAAACGCAGATTCAGGAATACGAGTAAATTTCATGCTTTCACCTCAATTTAGGCATAAAAATTCGGCGGTCACGTTGATGTACCGCCGTTTTAAGTTTTTGTCTGTGTCATCTGCCAGCGATTGGCTAAACGGTGAGCCAGGTTTTAGCCAGATAATTCCATCATCGCACGGCAAAGTCGGGTCGCCTTTTGTAAGAGCCGTCAAAAGCTCTTGTGCCTTTGCGTTTGGCACAGCTTCGGATGTGGTGTGAAACCACATATTTACTGTGATTGATACAGAATTTGCCCAAGTATCCATCACGGCGTCATAGGTCAGGTATGGGAGTACAGCGTCATCCGGCACGGCGTTGCTTGCGTAAGCTGTCATAAACCGCCCAAAAAACTGCTGTAATGCAGCGCCCTTTGTCATGTCGGCAATCCCTCCCGCAATCGTTCAGCCGTAAAGCTTTTTAGGCCGTTAAGCATCGGGGAAGCGCTTGCCGGGGCTTGCTTTTCTTCCGGGCGGCTCGTGACCCGGAAATATGCCCCTGTCGTCGCGTCCTTATACACGCTGCCGTACTCAATAGGCACATCTTTCCGCACAATGCCGGTATATACGCTGGTCACGCCCTGCGCTTCGGCCTGCCGTGCTTCAAGGCTGCTGTCCAATGCAACGTAATTCGCGAACTCTGCGCCCTCTCTCCACTCGGTAGCATAGCCGCCTTCTCCGTCAGGCTTTGTCAGCTTGTCCATGATGATGCAGCTGCGCGAAAAATCATCAAGCAAGCTCATAATGATACCTCACATCGCCATTTGGCTCTCTATCCGCAACGACGCGAGCATTGCTTGCGTTCACAAACATTTCGACGATTTTTAAGCATCCCTCAGCTGTAGATTTGTCAATGTTCATGCTGAGATTTACAGTAACATCGACGTCGAGTTTATCGGTTCTCATTACAGTTTCCTCCACTTGTTCAGCCGTGATGCAAATACACCTTGCCAGCCAGGCAGAGAGCCGCCAGAACCGCCGCTCGCAGTAGATTTAGTGTAACTATACCCCGCAAAGCTCTCACTTTGAAATGGGCTGTTTGCGGCGTTCTCGTACTGCGTGCGCCACGCCTTGATTTCTTCCTCAAGGTGCAGAAATTCGGTAGGCACGGCCATGGCCCAGATAGCGCCATCAAAGGTTTCATCCCTCAACGAGCAGTTACCGTATTGATACACACCATCGTTCAGAACGCTGCCCACAATGCGGAAATACTGTCCGGCACGCAAAAAAGGGAGCGCAATGCTCCCGCCCTTGATGCTGAACTCGCCCAGATGGACGCCATTCTGTGTGACAAACCAGTTCCGGCACTCCCTCATCAATTCCTCAAGCATTGCACTCCCTCTTTTTTACTGTTCTGCCTTGACAGTTTTTGCGCTCCGGGTTTCTGCGGGCGTAATGGTGGCAACGGCGATACCGTCCAGGTACTCAGCCCACAGCTTCATGCCCATAAGAGCGTACATATCGCCAGTTGCGCGGCTGTAGTCGCCGTCAACATGCACGCCAATCAGGTTGGTTTCGCCCTCGACGGTATAGTTCAAGCCCAGCTTGGCGAAATCGCTGTCGGCGGGGTCGATGTAATACAGGTCGATATTCTCAACAGGCACGGCGATAACCTTGTTCTTTGCAATGTACTTTTCGGGCAGCAGGAACAGGGTAGAGTAGCCCATGAAATTCTGAACATAGGTCAGGCCGAAGGCGGTCTGCGTGGTGATTTCCTTGTCGCCCAGATAGCCGTAGAAGTCCAGAATGTTGGCAAAGCCGACAACCTCGGTAACATCACGATCCATGCTGGCGAACTTGTCCAGCACGTTGCCCTTTGCCAGAGCAAGGCCCTGCTGCCAAGTGGTAGCAGTTACAGCCAGAGAGCCAGTGTTCAGGAAGGTGTAGAAGTCGCCCAGAACCTTGTTCTGCAGGGCGACAAGGAACGCCTCGTCGGTCTTTTCAACGGCAACGTCTGCGCCGTACTTGGCGACTGCCTCAACGGACACGCTCTTAGCATACTTGGCAATCTCAATGTCGCCGTAGGTTTTGGGCTCGACCTTCATCTTGGTCAGCGGAATCTCATCGCCTTCGGCAACGGACGTACCGCCAGCCAGAGTGCCATCAACAGTGGCTTCATAGGAGACCAGCTTTGTGCCGGGGGCCTTGCGGATGGGGCGCATAATGCCCATGATGGTGCGCAGCGCGTCCCAGTTCTTGCCAAAGCGGGTGACAAAGTCAGCCTCCCGGGCATTGACAGTAATCTGGGCGGCGGTAGTCAGGTTAGTTTTTGCAGCCATATTTTGGCTCCTTTCTGTTAATCGTCAGATTCGTTTTGCATGAGGTTCACAAGCGCAGCCTGACGCTCTGCGGTGGACAGTACATAGCGGCCCTTGTCGTCCGTCTTGTAGATGTCCTCCCGCGTCAGAGCTTTTCCACCGTTGTTTGCAGGGGGAGTAGACGTGTCTGCGCCTTTGGTGCTGCTCTTGGTGATGTACTCGCCATAATCGGTCTTGAGGCTCTTTTCAAGCGCAGCTGCGTCTTTGATAGCGCCCTTGTCATCCAATTCCAGTTTGTCAAGCAGGCCGTCTCCCTTTGCAAGGCGTGCGACAGAGGAAATCCGTTTTTCAGAAATGCCGATTTTCAGCAGGACATCGGACAGTGCCTTTTCTTTGGCAGCCGTTGTTTTCTCGGCGTCAACGTTGGCCTTGTATTCCACGAAAGCCTTGTGCTCTGCTTCATACTTAGCCTTGTATTCCACGAAAGCCTTGTGCTCTGCTTCATACTTAGCCTTGTAGCCGCCGTCGCCCTGCGCTTTAAGGTCGTCCAACTCCTTCTGAACGCCAGGCAGCTTTTCTGCATCGGCTTTATACCGCGTAACGTCGTCCTTCAGCGGGTCAACAACGCCCAGATGGAGCGCCACCAGCTGATTTTCAATTTCGTCAGTGCAGCTTTCGCCAATGATTTTACGGATTTCAGCGCGTGTAAATTTTGCCATGGGGGTTCTCTCCTTTTCTTCGGTGGCGGTTCTTCGCCATTTGAGTTTATTTATTCAAAACAGCAGTGCTTTGCTGTTTTTGCGTATAAAAATAGCACCTGCCGCAACTGCGGTAGATGCTAGAAAAACTTGGTTTTTTACGGTTTTACTTCCACGCTGGGCAGGATGTCCGTGTGGAAATAGAGTTTATAGTGATACGGGTCGGTATGGGTTCCAGTAATGTCTTCCACCACATACATGGTGTAGTCGTTCAGGTAGATATAATTTTTGCGGTAGGTGTCCGGCCCGATTTTCACAGTGCAGACAAGCTCATTGTTGGAATTGTTGGAGATAGACATATACCCCTCTGCTTCCATAATGACCTTGTCTGTTCTGGCGTTGTATACGGTGATCTTGCGCTCGCTCTCAAAGTAATCGGCCTGTTTGGAAATATTGGCATTTGCCTTATCGGCTTCAGAACAGCCGCACAAAAGCAGCGCTACAGTCATAATTATGATTGCGATGTGAATAATCTTTTTCATTTGATTTACCCAATAAAAAGAGCCGAGAGGCTTATTTGCCTTTCAGCTCTGCTTCGATGATTCTTTTGTACTGTTCGCCGTGCTCGGCAACGGCAGGCTTGATAAAAGGCTTTGCCCGTTGTCCGTGTGTCAGATGCCAATTGCCTTTTTCGTCCTGATACGTCCACGGCGTTTGTCTGCCGCCCGGATAGTAAATGCCCGTGCCGCACTCAACGTATACGCCGTATTCGCTGTTTGTGCCAACATAGGCGGCGCGTTCTCCGCTGTTTATCACTGTATGAGTGATGCTATCGCGCAATGCGCCAGTTCCAAATTTACCGGGGCTGTTTACACGCTTTTTGGCATAGCCCTCTGCCACAAGCCCGCACTTTTCCAGCGCCCGCTGGCAAGCGGATTCCAGCGCGACAAGGACTTCATCGCTGTGATCTTCAAGTCGTATCTGCATTGCGTTTCCACCCCGCCCACTCTGCATAGGTCATATCTTCCACAAGCACAGATTCCCCTGTTTCCTGGTCAATAGCGCGTCTGCCTACGCTGCTTGTATCCTCGCCGTCAACCTCTGCAATTTGGGTGCATCGGCAGTTATACACGAGATAACCCGGCGCGGAAGTGTCGCCCGGGTACATAATCTCGTACCCGTCCACCTTGAACGGCTTGTCCACATTGACCGTCTGCCCATCAAGCATTGCGTGTGCGTGGCGTGTTCTGCCGTCCAGCGTTGCCAGCCAGCGCTTTTTCAGCTTGATTCCCATATCCCGCGCGGCACGGTAGGTATCTAACCTCCCCGCGTTCTGCGCACCTGTGACCGCCGTTCTCGCCGTTCTAATGGCGCTCGTGCGGTTCATGTCCTGCATACGCTGTTGCAGGTCGTTGGCGATTTTCGGTATGCTTTTGCCTTGCAGAATGGAGCTTGTCACGCTGGCTGTAATTTGCTGCTTGCCGTACTTCAAATCAATTCCGCGCTGCAATGCCCGCTTTGGCGGGTAGTACGGCATCAAGTCAGGCTGTTCCACAATCAGACGTTTCACTGTCTGCTCATCCCACAGCGTAAAATCTGCTTTGTCAGAAACCTGCTCGATTTTGTAAGCTGCATAATTGCGGTTCAGGCTGTAAATGCCCGGCGTAGCGTCATTGACGTAGTCCACAGCTGTTGCATTTGCATCGGTGTATCTTTCTGCCACTTTATCTCGCAGGGCTTCAAAACGCTTGCCGCGCCCTATCTGCGCAAGCCGCCACTGCTTATATTGCTGCTCGGTTATTTCGCCGTTTTTCAGCTTTTCCTGCATAGCCGCGTCGCACTTTTCAAACTTTTCAAAATACGTTTTCACGGTTTCGGAAAGTTCGCCCGCCGCTTGCTCGTATATTTTGGCAATGCGCCGCTCCAACTCTGCAAGCTGTTCATCTGTTAGTTTGTGGGCATAATCAGGTTTTTTCATTTTTTCTTAACTTTTATGCCAAGTAGCCATGTGCCGCTTAGCTCTGTAGAAATGTTCGTTTTATATCCTTTGTGTGTTTCCAGCAAAGCAAGATTTCGCCGTTCTGTTTTGGACATCTTTGACGCATCCACAAAAATCTGATTTTTTTTGTCAAATCCTTTTGTTACGGAATCCCTGTATTTATCGAGGTCAACACCGGATTGATGTTTTACCCACGGAACGATGTCCTTTGCGGTTTTCAAATTTACAGGGTTACCGAATCGGCTTTTTGGCTTACTGTCCGCCCTATCTGCCACGCCGCCCCTGCCGCTTCCAGAACCTCTACCGCCCATTTTTACACCTCACTTTTACTTGCTTATAATATGGTTGAAGTCTTGTAACATTCCAGTCAAATTCTTCCGGGCATTTGCCGTACCACAAGATTTCACTGGGTTCAAGCCTTGCCATCGCCTCACGAACGCCCTTTTCAAATCGTTCTTGATTTTCCTTGTTTTGCTGCGTTCCCACGCTGGATATTGCCACAATCGAATGTTTCGGTTCACCATCAAAACACCATTCATAGCTTTTCTCGTCGCTCCAACACAAGGTTGGCACAACGTGAATCCCGCATTGCTGCCAGTATGCCGCCAGCCAGTGCTTGCGATAGTGATTGTATATCTGCATAGCAAGCGGCATATCTGTATACATTGAGAAATCAGGCGCACACACAGCGCCAAATTTTCGCAGCAGCGGAATGTACTTGTCCGGCTGATTCCACACCCTTTGGAATTGATAATCATCCACAAAAAAGTGAACGCCTTTTGTTGCGCAGTCCGTACAGGTTTTAGCAAAGTTGAACGGAATCCATTTCAGATGCCGCACATCAATGTGTTCCGACTGGATAATCGGCGCATCGTATTTACCAATGCCTAAAAAGTTAGCTTTGTCGAGGTTTTCAAAATTCAACATCTTGTCATCCCTCGCCTTCTGTCGTACGGGCTAACTCCTCTGCCGCCTTTCGCTCCATCAATTCCTTGTACTGGTCTGCGTCGCCAAGAATGGTCAGAAGCTTTTTGGTGATGTATTCATCATCGTAGTATTCCGCACCCAGCAGCACGGTCTGCGCTTCTTCCTGCTTGTTGATAATCTGGTTGCGCGTATATGTCGGATCGTCATCAAGCCCGGCAACCGCCAAAATGCCCTTGATGCAGCGCGTCACGCAGCTTTCAAACTTGTCCGTTTTTAGGTCAAGTGGCACATAACTGGCCTTGATAGCCGTTGCAGTTTGGTTGCCAGCGCTGACAGCCGCAGAATCAAAGGCCTGAAAGTCCTCATATAGCTTTTTGGTGAGCATATCAATAGTCGCCTGCGTGCCTTGGAACGGCGCTTCGATGCTCTGTGGCGTGGCCTTCGCGCCCTCGTCACCGTCAGCGTGGGCGACATGGGTAGTCTTCAGACGCTCAATGAACTTTGTATCGTCCTGCTCGTCCATGCCTCCGCAGTTGGTCAGAACCCAGAAAATCAGGTTGCCCTCGTCAACATTGTTTACCATGTTGGAGCTTGCAAGGTCGAGCGCGTCAATGGTATTCTGTCGCCCCTGTAGCTCGCTGTGGGCCTGCCCGCCGTTTTTCAGCGGGATAATGGGAAATCCGGGATAATTCTCGCCGTCATAAATTTCTGTGCCGTCTGCCTCGCTGGTGCGCAGCTTCAACTTGTAGGCGCGTTTCGGCTTGAGAATTGCCATATTATCGCCTTTGGGCTTCAGATACTCTGTATAGCCGTCAAGCTCGTACAGCGTGGCACGCAGTGGCTTATTGTCTGCCACCTGCCAGAAACGGATTCCGGCTTTAATAGAGCCGTCTTCCTCGTCGTACAAGGGAACAAATTCCTCTGCTGCGAACACCTGCACATGGTCGAGATTCCAGAATACGAAAGACTGCCCGTCAATCAAAGCATGGCGGGCAGCGTCCATAATATCTTCGTCAAACGTCGCACCCAGCGCCTTTTTTGTCTCCGGCTTCTGAAATGAAACGCCGTTGCCCAGCAAATACGAAACTTCTTGGTCTACGACCAAGCCAAAAAACTTGCTTGCGATCTTGTGATTTGCCGTGTACATGTCACGGTGCGCCTTGCCCTGCATGTCGTAAATGATTTTCTCGTATTTGTTGATTGTAGGGTTTTCTCCGTGGTAATACTTGTTTGCGTTCGCTGCAAGGCGTGTTCTATGGTCGGCCTTATACTCATTGATTGCGCCCAGTATGAAACTCATTCGGGCCTTTTCGTCCTCGCCAACCGCTACAAAATCTTGGTATGTTTTCACGTCTTCTCACCGCCTTTACACGAAAATGCTCTTGTATCTGGTTTCGGCGGTGTCCCCCGCCTTGTTCGCTGTGCTTTCCATCGCATAACGCACTGCGTCAATGTGATGGTTGTTCACGTCGGGGTAGCCCGGCAGCACCTCGCCCGTCCGCGGGTCGCGCTCGTACTCGTACTCACTGAACTCTTTTGCCGTGTCCGGGCATCGCACGGGGTCTATTACAATAGCATCAAGCATCTGCAGCCACTTTGTACCGTATACAACAGACTTTGGCCCTTTTCTGGCTGGGAATGTTTTCACACCGTACTTGTTGTAATCGGCGATGGACTTTGGCTCGGCGCTATCCGCGCAGACTTTATCCTCACGTGTCAGCCCTCTATCCAAAAGCAGTTGCGCAGTGTCCCTGTTGCTGGTTCTACGCCGTGTCAGTTCATCGAAGATGTACAGCGTGCGCCGCGCTGCGTCATAGTGCATTGCATTGTATGCCCATGGGTCAGGATACCAGCCCCAGTCAACGCCGCGTTTGATTCTGTCGAATGTTTTCAACTGCTCGTCTGTGATTGGTTGAATTTTTAGGTTTTCGAATACCGCTGTGCCGCTGCCGACAACCTCGCCCAGATACTCGTGTCGGTAGGCCGTTTCGTTTGTGCGCTGCAAATATTCAGCATCGGCCAGAAACCGCTCGCCGAGCCATTCTGCGGGCGTTGTTTTGTAGGTGGAATGATGTACTAGCTTTCCCTTGCGGGCTTTCAGAGCGTACCCGTTTGCCCAGTTCCGCGCCATTGCTGGCGGGTTGAAGCTCTTGAACGTGATGAACCAGTCGCCGCCGCGCAGGCATGACTGCTCCACGTTCCGGATTTGCTCTTCCCCGTCAAACTGGTCAAGTTCTTCAAACCAACAGATGCCGATATAACCAAACGGCACTTTGATTGACTTTACCTTTCCTGGGTCATCAACGCCGAAAAAAAGCACCTTTTGCCCAGTAGGCAAATAGGTGCATTCCATAGGGGAGACAGTGCAGCGGAAATGGTCGTGCAAGCCAAGCTCATTGATTGCCCATACAATTTGCGCATAAACGCTTGTGCGTAGTGTGTTTCCGACTTTGCGGAAAACCGCCGCGTGGCATTGCGGATGCTTTAGCAACTGCAAAATCAGCTCTATGCTGATATAGCTGGATTTTGTACTGCCGCGCCCGCCCTTTGCGACAAGCTCTTTTACATTGCCCGCCTTGATTTCGCGGTGGACTTCAGCAAAACAAGGGGAGACAATCCCGGATAACTTACAAGTCATCTATAATTTGCACCTCGCTATCCTGCTGCTGTTCCGGCTTATCCTTCCATCCAAAATTTGCCCGCAAACTGAACTGTGCTCCGCCGGAGCCGTCTTTGTCGTATAATCTTTCTTCGGCGTATTGTTCACAAAGGGTCTTTGCGCGCGTAATCGTGTCAACGAACTCTGGTTTGTTTTGGTAATTCAAAAGCGCCTGCCTTGATGTGAACCCAAGTGCAAGCGCCAATCCTGTCACAGTAGGCGGCTTTTTATCGTCATAGATGATATAGCCGTTTTTATTTCGCATTGGTTCGCCGTTATCGTCTAAGAACGGCTGTCCTTTGCAGGCTTCAAAGTAGGCATCAATCTTTTCTTGCATTGCCTTTGCGCTTTTGTATTTAGGTGGTGCGCCCACCGGATTTTTTCTTGATGCCACTTTATCACCTCGCTTTACAACACAAAAAGCCCACACAATTTGTGTAGGCTTATATCCCCCAAAACCCCTTTGCGCCGGAGGAAAGCGCGTTCCCGCCCTACCGGTATATGCTGTGCCGGTCTCACCCGTTGCGGGTAGCAGTCCCGCAACGCTTTTTGATTTCCTCTATTTATATTCCGCGTAGAAAATCACAACGCGGCACCCAACCCGTTTTATATCCCGTCTGCTGGTTTACGGTTTCTGCTTTGATGTAATGGGTTTCGGCGATGCGTAACTGCGTCAGTAACGGAGTCCGCACAAGCAGATGCCGGGCAGACTTTTTCAAGCTCTCGTAGTCTCGTTGCGGTCTGCCATCGCGCCGCGCTCCTAATCGGCTTGCCGCTTTGCTTACAGCGTTCAGGTTATCTATCGCGTTTTGCCTGCGCCGGGCTTTCACCGGTGGGAGCGACCCAGCCTTTGCCCTTAGCCGGACTTGAACCGGCACTCCAAGGCTCTTGCCATTGAGCTACAAGGGCATGTGCGGCTTGCCGTTTGCACGACCATTGTCATCATTTGTGAGGTATACCGCGCACTCTCACACAGACAGGTTGCGACCCTGCCATCTGGTACTGCACATAGGTCTTGCACCTTTGCCACGCCGTTGCTTCGGAACGCAGCGCCCTTGCCGTATTGACTGGTCAGTCCCAGTTTGCAGCTAGCTATGCAGCATATAAAATGCCGGTCTTTCCCGGCTGTCAGTATCGAGAATAGGAGGTTTTGCTATGGACTGTAATGTACCCGCCTTACAGTTTCAGCATACTCATTGTATCAGATGATTCGTATACTGGCGTATACAATTTCTCAAGAGCGCGTCTTTCCAGCTTCTTCGCGTAGACCTCTGATATATTGAGGTTGTTTGCGATTCTCCACCAGCGCGACGTCCCGATTATATAACGCTCTTGGAGAACCGCTTTCATGCGGTCATCTGGCAGGCTGTTTATGGCTGTTTCAATCTCATCACGGACTATTTCAGTTTTAATGATTTGCTTGTACAGCTTTTCCTGTCGCTCCACAATCTTTAAAATGGCGGATTCCATGGTATTCGACTTGCTTGATGTGACCATGATAGGGGACAGAGCTTTGGTAGTTGCTGTGGCCCTTTCTCGCTCTAGCGCAATTTGTCTGCGAAGTTGCTTTTCTGAGCTGCGGCAGCGCTGATACCGCCATAGCCAGCGCTTTTTATCTGCTATTTCCTTGTCGTTCAAAGCAGCCTCCTAACTATTCGATAAATCGCAATGCCGATGCGGGTTACGACCAGCAGCGGCCAGAAAATAAGGACAATAACGTTGTCTGCGCCGTCTACGGTGTCCATTCGGTCTGTGTGGTTGATGTACAGGACGACGAGCAGGCCGCACAGGTCGTAAACACAGACGGCGGCGATAACAAGGATAATGGTCATGGGGTCACCTCCGGGGGTTTGTAGAGCGGCAGTTCTGTCCATGCGAGGACTTTTGCGTTAGTTCCGTTCGTAGGCTCACCGCCCCAATGGCCATTGAAAAATTGTCCACGATCCATTGTGCGGTACATGCGGTTGTAGTTACCATAACGGAAGTATTCGTAGTAGCACAGGTATTCTCCGTTCTTTTTAGGAGGGTCATTCTGTGCATCGTGCCAAACGGTTGCCTTAGACTCCTCTTTATATGGTTTAACCTGATATACAGCAACAAGAGCATCAAGAACCCGCGCGCCAACTGGCGTATTTGATTTAAAAGGCAAATGCTCGCTAATGCACCTCTGTCTGATTGCTTTTATCGCATCGCCGCGCAAAATCAAATCATTGTTGTCATATTCGCAATTTATCATTTTGTCTTTTGCCTTTTGGATAGCTTCAGCAATCTTATCTCCATCAAGACAATGCTTTTCATCTGTGTTCACCATCCTTGCGCCACAGCTTGGGCAATACTCATAAGCGTTTTCTTCTGGCGTACCATCATATAGAATAACCCTTTTCTTACAAGCAGAGCAGAACCAAACAATGGAATCGCCGTAGTAATCGTCCTCGTTTTCCCATTTTGCCGTAGGCCGCAGGGATTCCGGGTCTATGGTGGGGCAGTCATCCGCAACACCTTTTACAGCTTTGCACAGTTCCTGCATTTTGAAGCATCGGTTAATTTGGCGTCCTTCCGCTGCGCCCATTGCCTTGTTCCATTCACCGTATGCGTGTTCGGCAACCTCTACAATTTTATCTGCATCAATCAGTCTCATTTTCTTTCCCCTCTCTTTCTTCTACATACGCCATACTCTGGCGCAAATTGAGCGATTTCGGATTGAGAATACAAGCCGGGGCGACGGAATAACCGCAGCGCGCACTGTCACTGTTAAAATTCCCCGCAGTGCTCACGACGCGAACGCTGCAAGCGTGACCCAAGGCGGAATCCTTGTAACTGCACCACCACGGCGTAGCAGTCCAAATACAGTCATCGTAGTGTGGAATGAATTCACGGTACTTGCGGTACTCGTCACAAGTGAGGATGAAAACATCGTCCTGTACAGTGCCATAGGCTCTGTCGCCGTTGTCGGCAACAAGGTCAACGGTATGTGCCAGTAGACATTTTTCGCCAAAAACAGCGTTCGCCATATCAGATAGAATTCCCCGCACATTACTGGTGCGGTAGTTATTCCAGTTGCCCATCGCGTCGGCAAATTTATCACTTGGGCAGAATTTTACATCTTTTGCCCACGGTTCAGACATAATTGCCAACAGGCCGCCGTCAGGATGGTTCGGGTCAAGACATACCCACTCAAAGTTTTTGAACATGAAGTATTCGCCGGGTCGCAGGGTTGTGATGTTAGTCATTATCGGTTACCTCCTCGTTCCAGTAGTCGTCACGGCACCTATCACAACGGCAAGTGATACTCAAATAACCGTACTTGGCGCATCGCAATGGTTTCAAGGTTTTGTCTAATGAGCAAGGCAACAAACGAGTGATGGCGCTTAAATACGCATCCGGGAATTGCTTCAAAAACTCGCTCTGGCGGGTCTTGACGGGGTGGTCTTTTGCCCATTGTTCAACAATCTGAACCATCTTTTGAACGCTTTCAATGTTATAGCAGCTCATTATGGTAGCCGTGTTTACATCGCAGGCATGACCTATTAGAGGGCAGTCCTTACAATCTTCTTGCGCTTCGCATAATCTGTTTATTTGTTTGATAAATTCAACTGTGTCCATAGTCTCACTCCTTACCAATCTGCATTGATAACTACAAAATCTCCGTTTCCTATAGCGCGATCTACCAGCGCCACAATGCTTGCCCAGTTGTATAGTTCGTGTTCTCTTGCAAAAGTTGTAAGTTCTTTTGCCTGTTCATCGGTTAGTGTCATATCCTTTCCGTAAAAATCTCGTTCCGGTTCTTTCTCTCGTATTTCATAAGGCACATAATAGCCGATTTTTTCGAGATACTCTTTCCAGACACGCCCGCCGGAATACTCATAGTCTTTCATTGTGCCTTTGATTGGCTTGCCGCAGTGCTGGCATTTACCAACATCGTAGCGGCTGATTGTAATATCAAATCCCATTACAAACACTCCTTATCCAGCCCGCAGGCTACATACTGCCCATAGGTCAGGCCCAGGGCTGCGGCTTCGCGGACGCATTGCTCAATTGGTTTTATGGTTTTCTTCAGGCAGGGATGCGTGGCGGGTTTCTTGCTTTTTTTCAAAACACCGGCATTCCTGCGGCGCTGGTAGGATGCCTGCGCGCTTTTGATATTGCGCTTGTGGATGAAGGAATCGCAATAGCGCTTTGTGGGCTGTACATCCCACATGATTTTCCCGCAGGTCTTGCAGAATTTTGTTGTGGTCATAGCGGCTCCTTTGTTTTGGGTGCTTCAATGCCGATGCTTTGCAGCGTTACCTGCGCCCAGAGGTCGGCAAGCTGGTCATTGCGGTACTCGTTGTATTTATCAGCAACGGGGCCGGTCATTGCATCCCGAATCCGTTTCAGCGTGCGGGGAGAAAGACCGACCTGATAGCACGCCAGCAGGCATAGATAGGTGGCGCGGGTAGCAATGTCGTTGCGCTCCTTCATGACAGCCTCCTGCGCACGGCACTGGATGCCCTGAATTTTAGCTTCTGCATAGGCGTCTATGGCCTTCTGCATGGCCGGGGTGGGATGAAGTCTGGCTTTCATGGGTTCACTTCCTCTAATGTTAAACTTACTTTGTATGTTCCCTTAAAGACTGATACAATAGCATTCAGCGTTTCAGCCGTGTATACGCCTTCAACCTTCTGCACAATTTTCTCGCTTTTTGCTTGGGGCTTTTCATTTTTTTGAACATCATCATGTGCCTTTTTAAAATCCATTACTGCGGGCGACAAGTTTTCGATATAATACTTGATTTTTTTTACACCGGCGGCATTCGGCGTCGTATTACCATTTATCCAGGAGTACAAAGAGGCTTTATTTACCCGAATGCGTTTCGCCATTTCCTGATATGTTATGCCCTCAGCTAACATGTCATCCTTTACGTACTCTATCAAGGGCGCAATGCGTTCGTTTCGTTTCTTTTCTTTATACAAATCAATTCCCTTAAAAAGCCATTCTTTGTCTACGCCAAGCGCCTTTGCTAATGGGTCGGCCTTGTCAGCGCGGATTTTACTTCTGTTTCTGAGCGAATATGAAATATAGTCGGTGTTTGCGCCAATTTCATAGCTGATAGCGTTTCTGGTCTTCCCGCTGTTTTTGACAGCCCATTCCAGTCGCTCCCAGAAATCCGGGATGTCCGGCAGTTCCGGCTCCGGCGGCGGGGCGGGCGGCTGCTTTTCCTCCAGCTTGGGCAGACCCAGCAGCCAGCCGACGGTAACGCCCATACTGGACGCCCCTGCAATGCGGTTTGCGTTGTAGGCGCTGAGTGTCTTTGCCTTGCCGCTGCACAGCTGGCCTAAGTAGCTGCCGCTGATGCCGGTACGCTGGGAGAACTGGCTCAAATTCATAGTGCCCATCGCATACTTGACACGTCCCGCCACGCTTGGCAGGTTGGGCAAAACAATGGTCTGGCAGGGGCCGTCTTTTTTGTGATTTTCCGCTTCGCTTGCAATGCGTATTGGGGAAATAGGCGTGCGATGCGCGGCCCTGGCCTGTTCTTGCATGGAGTGCTGGTACTCATAAACTTCATCTGTCATGTTGTCTCATCCTCCATTTCTTCAATGAAAATTTCGGTGCGGGGGTTGGATTTGTCGTACATAACGCGGGAACCGTCCACGCTGGCAATGATGGCGTTATTGTCGTCTGCAAGGATTTTGGCGGCGACAAGGGCGTCATGGGCAGCTTCCATCAAGTTCGTTAGGTCTACTTTGCGGCGGGTTGGCATATAGAATACCGTGGCGACGCGGTAGCGGCCTGACAGCGGGGCTTTCGGCTTTGGGGTGAGATACCACATAGCGGCCTGTTCGTACTTCTTATACTGCCTGCTGGGGGTGATGAACGGCTTGCCGGTTCGGTGGTTGGTAAGTATCTGCTGGGAGTTCTTCTTGGTGATAGGGGGCAGGGAGATTATGTATTTTTGGATCACCGTACAATCTCCTTTACTTTCGCGTAATACTTCTCGCTGTACCATATATCCGGCAGGCGGGGATTTTGGGTGTAGCCTGCGGTGCGCAGGGCAGCTTCGGCGTTCCAACTCGTGGAATACAGGCGCTTGGAGTGGGTGATGTCGCCGGTAGAGCGGGAATAGGTGATGATTTCATACTTTGGCATGCAGCTTCAACGCCTCCTGCGTATTTACCTCGTCGCGTTGGATTTTCTGATAGAGCGGTGTGTCAAAGTGCAGGCACTCATGACAGGTGCGGGCGAACAGGACGTCAAAGGATTCGATTTTGTGCGGGAGAAATTTCTCTGCCGCCGTGCGCAGTTCGGCAACGGTAGGCGGGAATTTCAGCGTGGCGGCAAGGCTGGCCGCACCGCTTCTGGCTGCCTGCAAGGGTATGTCTTTCAGTGCAACGGCCCATGCTTTTGTCATTTCGTCAGGGTCTTTGCCGCGCATGAGATTTGCCCAGTAGTTGGTGCAGGACAGAAGAAAAACGGCGGTTTCCGGTTCAGTCATCGGCGGTCACTCCTTTTGCAAGCTGCTTTAATCGCTCCATCGCGGCTGTGGCGTCGTTCTGGCATGGCGCGGTGCGTGCCGCTTTAGCACTATCGCGCTTTGCCTTGAAAGCTTCCACAGTGTAGATTCCTTCCTGCTCACAGCGTGCCAGGATTTGGGATATGTAGCTCCAACGCCGGGAGTTATGAACGGCGGCTTCTTCGATTGCACGACAGATGATGGCGGCTGGAAATTTTTGTAGGGCCGCTTTGATTTCATCGGATACAGCGCGGGGGATGGAACCGCAGTTCTGTTCATAGCACTGAATGCAGTCGGATAAATCCTGTTTATACAGGTCACACCCGGCGTCGCTGGCAGCAGTAGTAGCTATATATTCTTTACTTCTTACCTTCTTAGTATTAGAGGGTTTGTCGCTCGTTTGTCGCTCGTTTGTCGCTCGTTTGTCGCTTTGTTTGTCGCAAGCCTGATAATCAGCGTAATTATTTATCGTGTAGATGGTAAATTTTGACGTTGATTTCTTTGTCACTTCGTTTGTCGAAATTAGCTTACTTAATGCTGTGCGGATTTGACGTGTTGTAAGCCCAAGTTTGACTTCCATTTCCTTTACAGTGGTAACAACTTGACCACGTTCCAAAGGGATTCCGCGATAGAACTTGTCTTCATAGCTGGCAATCAGCAGCAGGTGAATAAACACGTCCTTTGTGGGGCCGTCATCATACCAGCCCCATTCGAGCATTTTTCTGTACAGCTTGATGAAGCCCTCGTTTGCCATTTTTCAACACTCCATGTAATACTCCGCGACACGGCAAAGCCGACCATAGCGGTTGCGGCGGGTGACCATGCGGGAGGCTACCGGGTAGCCTTTCCGTTTAAGGTCGGTGATGCGGGAGGCAAGGCGGCTGCACCCGAAATCTTCCAGCGCGTCCAGGGCGGTAAGTGTGCCGCCGGATTCCAGCACGGCTAAAATCCGGTCTATCTGGGAGGGGATGCGTTCTTTCTCGTCATTCATGGCAACACCTCAGAACGGCAAATCACCGTCATCCTCAATGAGGGCGTAGTCTGCATCGGGTTCACCCTGCGTGCGCTGTGAGGGGCCTGCGGGGCGCTGTGCGGCGTTCTGCGGGGCGGGGCTGGTACTTTCCTTACTGCCGCAGAAACTCACGTTTTGGGCCACGATTTCAACGGCTGTGCGGTTCTGGTCATTCTTGTCCTGATACTGCCGGGTCTGCAAGCGCCCATCAATGGCAATGAGGGAGCCTTTGGGGAAGTATTTGCAGATGAACTCTGCGGTTTTTCCCCATGCAGTAACGTCAAGCCAGTTTGTCTGGCTCTGGCCGCTGGCATCCTTATAGCCTGAATCGTTGGCGATGCGGAAAGAGCAGACGGACTTGCCGCTGTTCGTGGTTTTGAGTTCCGGGTCTTTGACCATGCGGCCAATAATAGCAACAACATTCAACATAGGTTAGTCCTCCAAGTAGTTAATATAGAAGAGGCGGCGAAAGTCGTCGTGATTCCAATGGTAATAGGCTTCTGCAAGCAGTTGGCCTTGTTTGTGGTAGTGGTCTTGCAGGTCGCCGCTTGAATGAATGGCGGCGTGGCAGGCGGGGCAGACGTTAATCCAGAGGCCCAGCGCCTTGCTGGCCTTGCGGCGGCTTCCGCCGTAGATTTCATGCCGGGCGGTGTCTCCAAAGCGGTGGCAGTGATAGCAGCGGAACGACTCATGCACGAACAGCGACGGTGCATAGCCGTTCTTGTCCAGCTTTACACCGAATTCATTGCGGGTCATCTTCTGTCAGTCCTTTCAGTTTTGCGATTTCTTCCGGGGTCATGGTGGGGATACCCTGCTGCTGGCATTCCTGCACGATCAGTTCAATGAGGCGGTGCATCTGGGCACTGTCGAACACGGACGAGCCGTACCAGCATTGCAGGTTGCAGAAGGTTCCCTGCGGGGTGGGCATGTCATCGATCTTGCGAACCTGCCAGCCATCGCCCTTGCTCTCCCAGCCGTTTTTGAACGCTTTTGCGGCATCGGCGCGGAGGGTGACAAGGGCGGAGCTGCCGCCGATGCCGCGTATCAAATCGCGGTAGATGTCCAGCACAGGACGGTTGATTTTTGCGGCAAGCTGGTTCATGAGCGCCCAGGCGTAAGCGTTGGCCGAGAGACTTCGCTTTTGTGAGGCCGTGCCGATGACGGCAGCAAGGGGCTTGCCATCGTCAATGACGGCGCGGGCTTTATCGCAGTCTGTGGGGGAACATTCCAGCGTGATTGTGTTTCCGATAACAACGGCTGCCTTTATGGAAATTTGTTGCTTCATTTTCTGTGTTCAAACTCCTTTGCAACGCTGCGCCAATCATCATCGGTGAAGTCCTTAAACAACTTGCCAATAAAGGTCTTTGCTTCTGTCTGGACTGCCTTTTTGTCCTTACCAGTGCGCTGTGCATATCCTGCCAGCGCAGTTGTTGCCATGTCCTTTACGACCTGTGCGGTAACTTCTGGCGATACTGTGACCGGCTGCGGCTCTTCTTCATAACGTTCCTTAAATTCGTCGGCTTCGCTGTCTGAGTAGATGCCGTCAAATGCCAGCTTACAGATTTTAAGAACAACGCGGTCAAACAAACGCTTATAGGCCATTGCGTAGGGGTAAGCATTTTTACAGTTCTGCGTAGACGCTTCGCCGACCTCATATAAGCCTTGTGCCTTATTTGCATAGGTAAAAACAAGAGAATTTCCGTAGCCAGATTTGTCGACAGACACACAATCTGGGTTAAACTTATCCTTTTCCGGCAAGTTATCGTTAATCTTCAAGCAGGCGTTGTGGCTGATAATCAAGCCGGTGTACATCATTTTGCCGGTTTTGGTCTCGTTCATTAAAATCCAGAAATCAGACTCTTTTAGGTACGGTCTATCGTTGATGGCCTTTAATGCTTTGTCGCGGCTTGCAATGTATTTTGCGCTTTGGATAACGGGGACCTCTTGACGGGATTTAAGCGAATACTCCGATTTTTTTTCGTTAAACATCAAATTGCTTCTCCTTCCTTGTCCTCTGTCGTCAGGTGGATGCGGTAGCAGCTGGCGGGCGGCAGGGCCGTGTCCGGCTTGCGGGTTTTGAGGTCATAGTAGTAGACCGGAATGCCGCCTGCCAGAAAATAGGTGCTGTTCAGGCCGTATTCATGTTTTGCGAAAAGCGGTACAAATGCGCCGATGCTATCAGAATAGATGCGGCGGGCAGCCTGGACAGCTTTGAAATAGCAAGCGCTGATGCCCTTTCCGGTTGGGATGAACTCGGCAAGATGCCGGCCTTTCAAAAGTGCGTGCGCCTGTTTCAGGGCGCTGATGTCGTCAATGGTCATTTTAGTAGTCCTCCATACAGCGGGAGTCTTCCCACGGGTTGTCCTCTTGGACATCCTCACCGGGGAAATCTCCGGGGTTATAACACATATCACAGCCGATAATTTCGGTACCGAATTTCACGGGGATAAAGTAGATAGTTTCGCATTCCTCTCCGCAGACAGGGCAGCGGGGGCGGCGGGATTCATCGGGCGGAAATGGGTTATCTTGATGGCCCCAAAAGCTGGTCATTCGACGGCCTCCACAAGGTTGCCGTTTTTCAGCTTGTACCAGACGTCAGGCTTGATGTTTTCACCGTCAACGACAAAGGCTTTCCACTCTTTAATGTCGTAATTCTCATCATTCTCAACAGCAATCACAAGGATGGCGCCCATGCCACCTTTAATTTTTACGTTTTCGCCGCGAACGAGTCCGCAACCATTTTCACCGACAGAAACGGAGCCGCGCGAAGTAGCCGCGCCGTACTCGCCAGCCGTAGCCGCGCCGTACTCGCCAGCCGTAGCCGCGCCGGACTTGCCAGCCGTAGCCGCGCCGGACTTGCCAGCCGTAGCCGCGCCGGACTTGCCAGCAGTGGCCTGTTTGGGGTCGGTATGTTCCATCGTGGTATGTTCCTTTACATACTCGATTTGAGCTTTTACAAGCCCGGCGATACCGATTTCTGCCGAGATTGCAATTTTTTTGCCGCATCGTTTGGTATCATCTGATTGCTGGCCGCTGACTTCTTCCAAATCGGCTTCACAATAGCGGCTCATATTGCCGGGCGCGTAGTATTTAAATACATCCAATGGACGTTCACAAGCGTGGAAACCACTTTTGCACAGGTCGGCAGTTGGCTCCACGTAGGTCTTGCCGATTTCATACTGGAAATTGCGGCATTTGAGGTCTTTGTCAAAGCCTTTATACATTTTCATGAATGTTTTCCTCCTGCTTGAGAATCAGCCCGCACAGGGCGTTGAGCGCCAGCGTAGAGCCGACGATGGCGGGGATGTTGAGAGAACCGAGCGCGGCAAGCAGCAGCACCAAATCTGCGGTGATTGCAAGCTTGACGGCAGCGCGGGTAAGTGATAGAATACAGTTAGAGCTTTTTGCGATGCTCTGGTTTTTTGCCGTTCCGGTGGTGGTGCACCGGGGCGGCGTTTTTGTTTTTGTCATCATTCTTTGATTTCCTCCCATTCAAAGCGACCCTTGCCGCTGTTTCGCCACTGCCCAAGCCCGCGCAGAACGCCATAATCAAGGCATTCGCGCACAATATCTTCCAGCTGCGGGTCAAGGCACTGAATTTCAAATTCTGCCGTTGACCATGCCGGGACGCTCTCGCTCTTGGCGATGCTCACGCGCTCGCCCATCGGGGTCTGCGCACGCAGAGGACGTTCACAGAAATCCAGCTTCATTCCGTGAAGGTCGTAGGGAATTTCACGCGGGAAAACGAAAATCTGGCCGTCAATCGCCTGTTTGTAAGCCTTGATTGCGGCACAGGCCTTGCCGCCCGGATAGCCCGACTTGCCAGCCTTGGCAAGCATCTTGCAGGAATCTTTGAAAAATCCCTTGACCTGATAGTCGTACAGGAACGGCTTACCATCGGCGGTTTTGGGAAAAATTGTCGTTCTTTCCTCTGCCGCCTGCGCTTTGATGTTATCGACTTCCTGCGCGGTCAGGTCATCGGTGGGAGCCTTGCTGGCAATGTAGGAGGCAAGAAGCTCCTTATTGCTGGGGCTGGAACCTAAGACCTCTTCGGTAAAAGTGATACGGATTTTCATTCGTGGTCGTCCTTTTTGGTTGATAAATTACGGTTGCTATTCAAGTCTTTGCATTGCCGTTGCGTCGCAATGAAGTGCTATGCCGAAGCGGTGCAACGCTACTCCTTGCGTTGCCTTGGCAAAGCAACTCTCCGCCTTACCTTGGCTCTGCGAGACATTTTTTTCCGTTGCAATTCATTTCAATGCAAAGCATTTCCTTTGCAAACATAACTTTGCCATTGCTGCGCCTGGCTAAGCCTTGCCATGCCTCTGCTACACAAGGATTTCGCGCAGCTCGGCAAGAACGCTGTCGATGCGTTCTTCCCGGGTGAGTTCGTGCGGTTTACCGGGCTTGACGCGCCCGGAGGGGAAGTATGTTGCGAACTCGTCCAGCGATATGTCAAGCATCTGGCAGACGGTGCAAACCTCCGGCCAGCGCCAATCATTAGCGCCGTTGATTCGGTTTGACATCTGAGTGCTGGACAAGTCGCACGCATCTGCAAGGCGCTGTTTGTTGTAGCCCTTGCTTTTGATAAGAGCCGTAAAAGCAAGGTTTGTCATGTTCATCATCTCCTTGTAACACATATCAAGAAGTTGTATACTGTGCGAAAGGGGGAAAATAGTATGGATTTAAAAATTCCAGATTTTACAAAAGACATTGACTTTGAAAGCGCTCCGATGAAAAATATTGAAAAAGCATCAACGGAAACTGCCGTACAAGCCAAACGCCTTGCAGAGTTAGCGGAGCGCCGTGCTCAAAAAGCTGAGCAGGATGCAAAGGATGCCGATGCCAGTGCAAAGCGCGCAAACGCTATTGCCATTGTATCGGTAATAATCGCTGCAATTTCTCTTTTCGGAGAAGCGCTCGGCCTTTTCCCGCTCTCTTTTTAACCAGTGTTCAAAGTAGAGCGTAAAAACCAGATTGCATATCGCACCGCCCAGCACGGTGCCCTTGATAGCAATTGTGACAAGCAGTTTAGGTGTCATTTGGTTGCTCCTTTCTTTCCGCGATCAGTTCACTTACAGCCGCTTCCACTGTCGTGGTTCGCCTGTTCCAGTAGCCACTTATCCAGCGCGGCACGGGGCACGATGAAACGACGCTCTGAAATCTGGATTGACGGGAATCCTTTTTGCTTCATCAATTCGTAGGCGCGAGGTTTGCAAATCCCCAAAGCCTTTGCAAGCTCCGGGGCGTCAAGAGTAAGTTTCTCGTTTGACATAAAATTCCTTTCTCGGCTTATTTGCCGCTTTCAAGTAGGTCTTCCACGTCCACGCCCAGGGCCTGCGCCACTCTGCGGGCGCTATTCTCATTGACACTCTTGCCGCAACGCATTGCCGATACGGTCATACGGGAGACAATTGCCTTTTCTGCCAGTGCTTTGACGGTCATATCTTTCCGGGCCATCTCGGCAATTAGTTTGATTCGGTCAATTCGCATAGTTTATTCACCCCTTCCAAGAATCGATAATTTCATCAGCCAACTTGTTTACTCCGCGGTTCATCATGTACTTTACAAAAGTAATGACAATGCGGGAGGTCAGGCAGCCCCAGAACAGAACCCAGTAGGTAGTACCCATATTGAGCTGCTGACCAATCATGTAAAGAAAAATGTAGACAAGCATCGGTTAGTCCTTTCTTAAGTGGTGGCGTTCCGACTTTGATATTTGAGAACGGTTTCTTAATACGCCCTTTCTAGTTATCGGCTAGCAAGTAATCAATCGGCACGCCGAAATAGTCAGCCACTTTCTTTAGCGTCGTGATGCTGGGGCCGTAAGGCGATTTCTCCCACTTGCCAAGTGCGCCGTTTGAGATTCCGGCGCGTTCCTCAAGGATTGTGCGGGAAATATTGTTTTTTCGGCACAAAGCATCAATTTTCGAAATATTCACCTAGCAAAAGCTCCTTTCTAGTTGACTATTGCTAGAAAATATGCTACTATGAACTTGCGAGATTTATAACAGCATATTTTTAGCTAGTCCGCTGGATTTTAGGGGGCTTGGTTCTTTGTTGCCCTCTATGCTGTCTATTATACTAGCTTATCGCCTAGTAGTCAATAGACTATCGCCTAAAAATATGCACAAATAGTCTAGGTGATTTTTGTGGATAATGTTAAAACTGTAGAAACCATTCGTGCCCTGTGCAAAAAGAAAAAGACTAGCTTGACTAGGCTAGAGGAAAAGCTCGGTTTTTCAAATGGGTATATCGGCAAAATGGCAAAGAGGCCAAGTTCCCCACCTTATGACAAACTGGTCGCAATAGCTAACGAGTTAGGAGTCACCGTTGCAGACCTGACCGGGGAAAAAGAAAACCCCGCCAGCGTATATACTGGCGGGGAGGTTGATACTGCTAAAATGTTGACATACCTCGACAATCTATCTACAAAAAAGCCCACCGCACAAGGCGATGGGCTAATATCTGATTTGCCGCAAGATGTACAAAAGCTCATTTTTCTTTGCCAAGAGAGCCCTCAGCTTGCAAGCGCTTTATTAAATCTTGCGCAGCAGTTACAAAATCGTTCATCTGGTCAGGCGTAAATTCTGAAATAATTTTTATAAGTTTTTCTGTGTCTGTCATTTCTGATTCCTCCATAAAATATAAAGGTGATTGTACTATGAAAAAACAAAATGGTTGCCTAAATGTAATTGTTGTTTTTCTGATTATACTGTTCTTTCCCGTCTTGCTATACATTTCGCCGATTTTGCTCTTGGTTTGGCTGGCTCTAAAATTGTACACTCATTTGTACTTCAAAAGCGAGAAGTTCCTTGCCATAAAGCAAAGGCTGGCAAATCACGCAAAAGAGTGTAACGAACTTAACGAGCATATAGAAGAATTAAAATCCTCTGCCCTTGTGGTAAATCGCACAGATTACGGAGAGGCAAATTATTACGATGACAGCAGTTGGAAAGTAAATCGCACGGGAATGCAAAAAAGCTATAAGCCTACTGTTTACCAGTGTTCCCGCGCCGTGTGCGACAACGCCAGCAGAGAGCCTTTTAAGTACATCTGTAAATACTTTGGCATAAAAGCAGACGAACAGACGTTGGAAAAGTTTGAAACGATGCTGAATGACTTTTCTGCCGTTGAGGACGGCAAAAAGATGCTGATGCAGCAGCTGCAAGAAATCTTGGACAGTGTTGATTCCGAAATTCCGAATTATATAAAAAAGCATTGCAAGGAAAAACTTGTTGCAAACTTGGGATTTGAAAAGGTGGATTTGGGAACCCTGTATTTCCCCCGCTACGTTTTCCAGTACACAAGCCCCAGCGGAAATACAGGGACGCACTACGACGTTGTAATGGATATCGACAACTTAAACCGATTCGTCGTGTATCTTTCCGAAAAAATCAAATTTAACAAAAGCGCCGCAGGGCAACGTGCCCTTATGACAAGCAAGCTACGCGATCACATTAAGCAGCGCGATCACTACACATGCCGTTTTTGCGGTGCATCTGTTTCTAATGAGCCACACCTGCTTTTGGAAATCGACCATATTATCCCGGTGTCTAAAGGCGGAATGACTACAGAGGATAACTTGCAAACACTCTGTTGGAAATGCAACCGTAGCAAAGGAAGTAAAATGGCTGTTTAGGTGTATTTTACACAACTTGCAGTTGTATTTCAACACTTTCACAAAAATACTCGTTTGTCAAGTCTTTATAATCCGCTTTTTCGGTCTTCTGCGCCGCCCGTGTCTTGGTGGAACATCCAAATCAGGCAGTTTCTTCATGGTCTTCTTCCCTCCTTGCACGGTCTTGCAGCACAGCACGGTACAGGGCTTCAATGTTTGCCGCATTACGGTTTTGGTAATTCTTTAAACGTTCCACGTTATTCATTGTTGATTCCTCCTGTGTTTTCTGACTACAGTAAGAATCTTAACATGTTTTTTATACCATAGCTTCCATTTATTTCCATGACATTTTTTGAAGAAATATTTCTTTATATTTTCTTGATTTCTACGGTAGAAAAATTTTACCGCATTTGAAGTGCAAAACATGTAAAAAATTGAGGGTGATAAAATGGAAAGTAGAGCTGATTTCCGAGAACGTGAAGGACTTATTCTTTCGCAGTGCCGGTTGGAATCCGGGCTTTCGCAAGAATATGTAGCCCGGCAAATGGATGTGAACATCCGCACGGTGCGCAACTGGGAAGAAGGGCTTTCCCCTATCCGAAGCGATGATCTATTGATGTGGTTTACCGTCTGCAAACAATCCCCATGGCGCTGGCTGCAGCGAATCTGGATGCCGTCTGCATTCAGCGATACCGATACTCCAAACTGGACGGACGAGCAGGTAGACAAGGCACTTTCTGATTATATCGTTCAGATGCCGAGCGTGTACAAGCGAAGGCTGCTGTATATCCTTTGTGGGGCGCACGGGAGCGATTGGGCGGGCCAAATAGATTTGCTGTGTGCTAACGCGCATACGTCCATGCAAAGCCGTGTACGCGTCTGCCAGGCCGTAATACAGAACTACCGGATAGATACCGTAACTGGGGATGACCCATGCCCGGAAAGCATCAAGCCGGACTTTTACCGCCTGCAAATATGCCTGCAAGCCGGAGAAGCTGCCGTTCTGGCAGGCAATGGCGAATATAACGCAAGGGAAAAATAAAAAATCCCCTGCCGGTGGTGCCACACCAGCAAGGGATAAAGAGCCGTCAACACAAAAAGTTGACGGCATTATTATAACACACACAAAAAGGAGCCGCAATATGAAAAGGACAAATACCGCAAAATGGATTGAAAGCGCCGGGCGTTGGCAAATCAACGTGCAGAAGGACGGAGTTCGCAAAACGTTTACCAGCGCCAAGCCGGGGCGCACAGGCCAGAGGGAAGCTAACAAAAAAGCAGATGAATGGCTTGACATAGGCGTAAAGACGGAACGCATTAAGGTTTCTGACGCATGGGAACAGTTGCTACAGCAGAAAAAACTTGTGTCTGATGCAGAATACAAAAACATGGCATCGTTTGGGCGCTCCCATTTGCTGCCAGCCATCGGGGTCAAGTCAGTAAAAGCCGTTACGGAACAGGATTTCCAAAAAATTATAGATTATGCGTTTCGCCATCCACAGGGGAACAGCAAAGATCCCTTATCCAAAAAGACGTTACAAAACTATGCCAGCTACTGCAAGCAGTTTGTGAATTTTTGCCGAAAATCGAAATGGACAACGCTTGAGCTTGAGGAGTTACAGATTCCGGCAGCATCCAGAAAAAAAGGAAAGAACGTGCTGACAGTTGAAGCGCTGAACACGCTGTTAAAAGTAGATACGACCATCATGCGCGGAAAATCTGTACATGATGAATACATAAATTATTATAGGTTCCAAGTGCTAACAGGCATGCGGCCCGGTGAAATGCGGGGACTGCGATGGGAAGACGTTGACGGGAATCTGTGCAGACTGAAGCAGGCTATCAATGCACACGGTCAAATCACGCAGGGAAAAAACGAAAACGCATTGCGCACGGTAGTGCTATCCAGACGCGCAGTGGACGTGCTGGAAGCTCAGAAAGCCGTGACTGGAAAGCAGACGTACATCTTCCCCATGGCATCCATGCACACCTACTATCACCGCTGGCAGCGCTATCAGCGCTCTAATGACATGCCGGAGCTGAGTCTTTACGAACTGCGCCACACGTTTGTGAGTATCGCGAAGGAGTTGCCGACTGGCGAATTAAAGCAGCTAGTCGGGCATAGCGAGGATATGGACACATACGGCACATACTCTCACTATATTGCAGGAGATGACGAGCGGACAGCCAAAAACCTACAAGAAATCTTTGATAGATTGGTGGACTAAAAAGTACACACTAAAAGTACACACTTTTTTTCTTAAATGTATGAAATAGTAGAAAAAGTATGTGACAAAGCAAAAAAATATAGCAATATACCGCTATATTTTTAATCACTAAAGGCATTGTGTATAGTTCGAGTCCTGTCACCTCGACCAAAACAAATGCCGTAGATTCGTTAAAATCTACGGCATTTTCTTTTTCAAGTACACGCTTAAGTACACACTCGCCTATTTTCTCTGCAAGCTGTGTACCAAATCATTATACACATCCGGCCTCGCTTCTTTCAGCGCATCCATAAACTCATCTAGCACACGCCACACTCGCCCGGCATCAGCCTTGCTTACAATCTCCAAAAATTCACTCATCCTGTAAACGCTCCAATTTCCGCATTACGCCATTATAAACTTTAGGGTTTGCTACATACAAGGCCGACATAAGCTCATCCAGCACGTTCAGCGCTGCTGCGATGTCTACGTTTGACACAGCCCGTAAAAAGTCACTGCTGCCAACAGCAGCCCTTGTAGACGGCTCTGCCGCTTCGTAGTAGCGCACAGGCTCTTGCAGTTTTGCTTTCTGCGGAGAATGGGACGCATCTGCAAGACGCTGATTTTTCACAACATACAGCGCTGCCAAATTTTTAACTCTGGTCATGGTGAGTTCGCTGTTTTCGATTTCGGCTATAGCGCCGTCAATCTCTCGCACGTCAACCATAGCCCTTACACCTCACTTTAACCGTTTCGCATCGTGTCAATGCAGCGCTGGATGACTTCCCTGTCTTTGCTGTCAGCCCCGCGCATAATATCTTCCATGCGGGAAATCAGTGAATCGCGCCCATCGTCCATGCTGTAGTGCCCACGCACATAATGCGAACCGCGCCGCGCATAGCTGCTGCCGCGTCCATAATTGCCGCGCATATTGGCGCTCCAATCACCATCGCGGCTGTAATCCTCATCGCGGCTGTAACCGTCATCTTCCAGCATGACAATTTTGTCGATATTTTTGATAGTGTCAGTCAGCTTGTGAACAGTTTCCAAGTCACCGGCAGACATTTCACCCTTCTTTCCGATTTCGTCCAGTTCTGCGCACAGCATGTCTTTCAAGTCATACAAAACTCTTTTACTCATGGTTTACTCCTTTCAGCTCACTCTCTCGACCACAAAGTTTGCGTTCGCAAACAAAACGGTTTGTGTGCTTGTATTTTCGGCGGCAACGGTCAGGCAGCAGCCGCGCGGAACTTCAACAAAAGACGTCACATAGATATTAAAGAAGTTTTCTACTGCTGCCGGTGTCACGGTTGCAGTCGCACTGTTCAGCGGTTCGCCGTTGATAGCAAGCGCCGCCGTAATAGCTTCCACTGTGCCGCCTGTAGGGATAGCAACGTTTGCACCGAAGCCCACTTTGAAACGCGCTTTGCACTGGTTCGTAATGCCGCGCAGAGTAACAATACCGGCGCCTTCTCTGTGTACGACACAGCCCTTGCCCGCTACTGCCGTTTCCGTCAACGGCACGTTCTGGCCTGCTGCCACGCTCACGGTATTGGCGTTTGTAAATTCAGCCATAAAATCATTCCTTTCAAAAAAAGATAGTGGCGGGACGATTGCCCCGCCACATTTTGCACTATCGGCACGGGGCCGAACATGTCAGATGTTCCGACAAGTTGCCGTATTCATTTTTAGCATCCGCAGCCGTTGCAGGTGCCGCAATTCCCATACTGATACGGTGCGGGAACAGGGAAAGCCGGAACAGGGCGGGGGTTGTAGTAAGAAAGCTGCCCGCTCATATAGGCTTTCAGCGTTTCATTCTGCGCAGCCTGACTTGCGGCAAGCTGTGCGGCAAAAAGCTGCTGGTTCTGCTCGGCAATCTTGGCATCCTTTGCCTCGATGCGCTGAGCGGTCAAAGCATCAAGCACCGCACGCGCATTGGCGTTCTGGTTCTCGATGATGTCCCGCGTGCCGTTCTGGATAGTCTGGCGCGTGTCGCAAGCCTGCGTAGCGAGGTTGTAGTTTACGCCCTGGATGGCCTCGCGGGTCTCGCAGCAGCAATTAGCCTGCTGCATCTGCATGGCGTTGAGCTGCTGCATAAATGCCGCCTGCTGATTGGCGCGGCTGATTTCGGCGCTCATAAAGCCCTGCTGCATAGCGTTTTGCACACCGTTGACAAGCTGTGCCTGAGCATAGAAGCCGTCACACAGGCCGTTGTTCACGACGTCGATTTTGCGTTCGATGTTGGCAAAGTCGCTGGTGAGGATGTAGCCATCGACAGCGCCAGCACCATTACCGCCGCCAAAGCCGTTGTTGCCCCAGTTGCCGCCCCAGCCGCAGAAAACGAAGAGGAAGAGAATAATAATCCACCACGCACCATCGCCGCCAAAGCCCCACCCGTTGCCATTGCCCGTATTCGCGGGCTGAACAGGCATTGTCATAACAGTGCCGTCCGAAGAAAGACTCATGTTTAACTCCTTTCAAAAGTTGAATGTATTGTTCACCGTGCGCACGGGTTGAACCTATTTTAAAAAGCTCTGAAACTGCTGCGCCATCGCTTGAAGCTGATTTAGCTGCTGCTGGCTCATTTTGCCAGATTGCAGCAACTTTTGAACTTCTTGCTTCGGGTCGCCTTGAAAATCCTGTCGGAACTGCTGAAACTGCTGCATCATTTGCTGAAATTGTCCCATCGCGCCCGGCATTTTGCCGCCGCTAAGAGCGTTAAACAGAGGGTTGCTCATTGTCTGCCTCCTTTTTCTTGCGCGTCAAAGGTTTATCTGCCGCCAGCGCGTCAAAGCGGGCTGTCAACGCGTTGAACTCTTGCCGTGTGACATATTCCTCTTTCGGTTTTTGCGCGGTCTGTGCTGGCTGTTTCTGGCTTGCCGTGCGTTCCGAGTAGTCAAAAACGCGCAATGGCTGAGGCATACCGCTGGCGTCGGTGGCCTTAATGTAAAATGTACTGTTTTCGCTGTCCATCAGCAGTACGCTGTTCCCTGCCGCCACCATATACGCTTTGGCTCCCTCTTCGCCTTGCACCCAGATAATAGGCGAGCTTTGCTGTGCCGGTTGCTGCTGCGGATATGCCGCTTGTCGGAGCTGTGCGAGTTGATCGGGCATGGCCGACGGCATCTGCTGCCCCATTGGATAATAGTTCGGCATATAGCCGGGCTGATACGGTACGCCAAACGCCATAGTCAATCATCCTTTCTGCCAGTAGTACAGCGGCACTTCATCTCCGCTGTCCCATGTATCCAGCCAATCCCCATTTTGCACGCACACAACATGCGTAGCCATTGCCAAAATATACGTGCCGTCCGAGTGGTCTTTTGCAAACTGCGCCACTGTGTAACAATCCGGGCAGCTGTTTGGCAATGTGTAGCGCTTCCACCCACATCGACGAAGATAACTGCCCCAGACATAGTTTGCAGACGGCATATCATGCAGTTCAAATCCTGCCAGCACCAGCGCCGCATATACAGCCGCCCACGATTGATGCGTTGCGGCTGCAATGGCTCTGACGGTACAATCGCCGACGCGCTTTTCTTCCGGGTTTAGGTTGATTTGCTTGTATGCCATCCGAACCGCTCCTTTTATCTTAATTGTACACAAAAAAGCGGCACACTGTGGGCCACCGAAGTGCCAACATTGTGCCGTCTTTGGGACAAAATAAAAAAGGGCGCGGCCACAAAAGCAGCCGCGCCCTTTAAATTAGCCTATTTTGTTTTTAATGCTGCGAACGCGCCGTTTTACCGTGCGCTCGCTGCAATTCAGTTCTGCCGCAATATCAGCATTGCGCCAGCCGCGCCGCCGAAGCTGCAAAACATCCGTTTCTTCATCGGTCAGCAAACCGCCGACAAAATCAAACTTTGGCATGATTACTCATCCTTCTTGTTCTTGCTTTCGGTCTGTGTGCCAAAATAAAAGGCCACGACCATCGTCACAATGGTCATGACCGTGTCAGGCTGTAATTTCTCCCGCAGCGCCAATGCTGCAAACACTGCAACGACAACCAGCGTCACAATTGTTTTTACCTTGATAAGCGCTGCCAGATTTTTCAAAAAATCGCCCATAGATATACACCTTCTCTCAGCCAATCAGATGCTTTTGCAAGTCTTTTTTTGCTTTCTGCATCTGGTCAATGTTGTTTCCGTCAAGGTTGTGGTCAAGCAGGGCAAGCAGCGCTTGCATGGTCACGCGCTGCCCCTCGTCCATGCGGTCAAGCCGCAGTTTGTCGCTTTTCAAAAATCCCTCCATGGCGTTCACCCGCTCTTCAAGCTTGGTAATGCGTTTGTCCTGGTCGGCTTTCGGCTTTTTTATGGCGGTGATGACTTTGCTGATGGCAACACCCCCGGCATACAGTCCGGCGGCAGCGCCCGCCGCGTAAATCAAAAACGCCCAGGCATCCGCAATCGTAAACGAAAATACATGCTGCATCGGCATCACACCTCCGCCCATTCAGATTTATACAGCCCAGCGTCCGTCAGGCCGCGTTCCTTGCACAGCAGGTAAATCGCATCTGCGTCCCCCTGCGATACCGGCCCTACCGTGATGACCTGCAGCTTGTTTGCGGGCTTGTCCACCGCAGGCAGGGCTTTGACCAGATGGTTCAAATCAACCACGCCAGTGATGCCCGGCACGCCGCCTTGCCCGTATTGGTGGATGTGGCGCGGTAGCGTCTTGTCGTAGTTCGTGCGCGTGTCGGCCAGCCAGCCGATGTAATCTTCACACAGGTAGGCGTAGTCGATGTTCGCGCCTGCAAAGGCTGTGAATGTGTAAATGCCCGCCGTGAATCCGTGCGTCTTGGCCTTTTCGCAAAATGCCATAGCGATTGCCGTGCGCTGATCTTTCATCAAACCATCAGCGCGGCCATCGTGCGTCTCGTGGCTCCACTCGGCATCGAAAAACAGCGGGTATCCAGACGGGGCAAGGCTTGCGCAGAAGTCTGCCTCCTCCCGGGCCTCATCCACCGTGATGGCCTGCGAGAAGAAATAAAATCCAAACAGCTTTCCGTTTGCTTTCGCCCCTGCAAGGTTGGCATCGTACTGCTCGTCCTTCATTAGTTTTCCGCTGCCGTAGCCGCGATACCCGATGCGAACAATGGCACGGTAGGGAACCTTTGCCCAGTCGATAGCGCCCTGATGGTGGGACACATCAATCAGAACTTCTTCGCCGCTGGTCGGTGCAGCGTCTGCGGGTTTTTCCACAGCGTGCTCGCCGGGGCGGTATGTAAACACCTGCCCGCTTGCCGTGGTGAAGTCGTTGTCCAGCCACACCAGCGGGTTGGTGCGCTTGCCGTTCAGGATCACTTCAAAGTGCAAATGCGCCCCAAACACATTGCCGGTCACGCCGCTGTAGCCGATGATCTCACCCTCTTTGACCCTCTGGCCGTACTTGACGCAATAGCTGGACAGGTGGGCGTATCGTGTCTGCAAGGTCTTGCTTTTGTAGTCGGCGTGTCTGATACGCACCATGTTTCCATAACTCTGCATACCCGTCCGGGTATGGCCGTCCCAGTCCTGAACCTGATCCACGGTGCCGTCCTCGGCGGCATAGACCGGGCGGATATACATGTTGTCAATCTGGGTGCGCAGGTCAACGGCCTGGTGCAAACTGCCGTCATTGTAATACCACCCTTGCGTCAGCACATGAATGTCCAGCGGCCAGTGCAGCAGGACCTCTCCATTAGATAGTCTCATTGTATTACCTCATCTGTGTCCATCACCAGCGCTTCATACTCGCCCAGCAGATCCCGCGCCAGCAGATCCGCTTCCTCGCTCATTCCTCGGCCGGCGGCGTGGGCCACTCCACCGCGTAGGGGAAGCCGGCCTGCTCGGGCACATCGCGCAACGCCTGCCGGTAGGCCTTCCAGTCGGCCTTCACCGTCTTGGCATCGCCCAGCACGGTCCAGTCGGTCGCGGCGATCAGCTTGTCCCGCTGCGCACGCACAATAGCCGCTGCGGCATCGTAGTCGGCCTGCTTGATGATCTCGGCCCACAGGTCGGGGGCCGTCTCCAGCGCGGCGCTGGGCAGCTGTGTGCGCATCTCGTAAGTGGTGTAGCCGTAGCCGCTCCAGGGCGTGTCCATGTTGGACACAGCCTCGCGGGTGATTTCCTGCTCATCCTCGTACAGTCGCACCAGCGTCAGGCCGTTGCCAAGGGGCTCGGTCTCAAAGCGGGGGCGCTGCTCATTGCACTCACATTTAAGCATCTTTTACCACCTTTCGTATTTTCTTGTAGCTGACAACACCGTCCACACATTTCGTGCGGAAACGATGCGTGTCGGCGTGTTTGAGTTGTCTAATTCTGTAGGTGTCCCCGCTTAACCGGGGATGGAAAGGTTCGCCGAGGCACTCCACCATAACAACGAGTCATCGTTGGCGAGGTCGACGGTGAATACGCCGACTGAATCCCGGGAGCCGGAGTTCGCACCACGCCGCGCGATGTGGGTGCCGCTCTTGTTGATAGACCAAGAGTCACTCAGATAGGTGCTGGTGCTGCCGCCGACTTCCTTGGCGATCTGCAGCCACGGGAACCGCTCATCGGCCTGCAGGTTCTTGGCCCAGCCATCGCCGGGCAGCGTGAGGGAATCCAGCTTCGTGTAATTCTCAACGCTTGACCAGTTGTAGTTGGTGTCGTTGCAGATGTAAGGAACACCGTCCACGATTTTCCAATCACACTCAAAGCGCCACTGGTTGCCGTACAGCGGATTCTCCACGCCGTAGAACACAAAACTGTGCTTGCCGTCCGTATTGCTCACAGGGCTGCCGCAGGTGGAGATCACGCTGTTGGCCGTGCCGGTAGACTGCATGATGCGCCAGATTTTGTGGTCGGTGGTCGTGGTTACAGCCTCGCCGGTGAAGCTGGCCTTCACATTGGCAGTGTCGCCCTCAATGGCCTCGATGGCCGTCACGATGCGCCGATTTGCGACGCTCTCGTTCTCGGCGCCGGTGCCGATCGAGATGACCATGCCGGGCTCCAGCGTGTTTTTCGCAACTGTGACAGCGCTCTCGTTTGTGCGGGCACCAGCAACAGCAATGTTGGTCGCATACAGGCTCATGCAGCCGTTGATTTTGCTCTGCACATTCCGCGTACCATACACAACGATCATCAGGTAGGCCAGCACCTCAAAGTCGGCACTGGTGTTGATGCAGTAGGTCTCACCCCAAAGCCGTGCCGCAGCCAAGCACTGCGAGATCGTCTTGTTGCCGGTGGAGACAACGCCCGCAATGCTGTGCAGCTTGCCGTCCGCACCGATGCTGCCGGGGAAGGCGGGCAGGTAGCACTTTTGCTTGAGGGAGCCGTCCGCGTTCTGGAACTTCCGCGGTGCGCGGAATCCCGGCATCGCCACAGCCGACACGCGCGGATTGACATCCAACATGCCGGAGACATAGAAGAGCGGCACCTCAACCAGCACCTCGCCGTTCGTGCCATCCTCAATGTAACCGGGCTGGCCCTTGTAGGCGTTGACCGTGACCGTGCCGTCCGCGTTCAGTGTGCAGCAGCAGCGCCGCATACCCGCCCAAGGATAGACGCCGTCAAAGTCGTTCTGGCCGGCGCTAGTGTCGGTGCCGGGGGTAAACACAAACTCCGCAGCTGCCCCCGTCCGCGTGCCCGCCGACGTGCTGCCGGTGAACTCCACGCCGTAGAACGTAGCGCCCACGGCAGACGCCGCAGCCTTGGCGGATGCCGCAGCAGCATTCGCGCTCTGGCCTGCCTGCGTGGCGCTGGCCTGGGCGTCGGTCTTGGCCGCGTTCGCCTCGGCCAGGTTGTTGCCCGCGTTCGCCAGCAGCGTGGCGAACTCCTCACGCGTGCCGGTGTAGCCGTGCGCCTTGGCATCGGCGTAGGCGGTCACAGCGCCCAGATCGGTGGTAAAAACAGAACTATCAGCCATGGATTGTTACCTCCAAATTTGTGTCATTGACGATGGAAAAATCAATCTTGTCCTTCAGGTTGGTCGTGCGCGTATACATCAGATGCCCCGTGTCGGGGTCAACGCCCATCTGCATGTAGCCGTTGCTCAGCGCGGCCTGCCGCGCAAGCTCCACGCTTGCATCAACCTGCTGCTGCTTTTCGGTCACATCAGCTTGGCGCTTCTTAACATCGGTCTGGATCGTCTCCATCTGTGCCAGCTTGTCCGCCACGCCCTCCTCGATGACCTTAGTTGCCGCATCGCCCGCAGTCTTAGCCGCAGCAGCCGCATCATCCGCCGACTTTTTAGCCGCCGCCGCACTGGCGGCAGATGCCTCCTGTGCGCCCACGATGCTGGCCGCGCTGTCGGCCGCGTCAGTGGCAGAATCGGCAGCCTTGTTGGCCTCGCTCTCCGCGTTGCCCTGTGCAGTCAGTGCAGCCTTGGCCGCGTCAGCTGCAGCCATCGCAGACGCGGCCGCATCTTCAGCCTCGTTGGTCGCGTTGTCGCTGGATCCAGCAGCATCCTCTGCGCTCTTTTTAGCAGCCGCAGCGCTGGCAGCGGCACCGCCCGCCTCCTCGCCGGCCTTGATGGCGGCATCCTCAGCGGCCCGGTGCGCGTTTTCCGCGGCATCCTTGGCGGCCTGCGCCACCCGCACCGCGTTGTTGGAGTTCTCCAAGATCTGCTGCACCACATCCGGCGTAGGTGTACCGGGGTTGTCTCCGTCAATGCCAGAGTGATCCCGGATGGAGTAGGGGAGGTCTACAGTGATGCGCTGCATCCCATCCGCGAGGCCCAGAAACACGATCTTGCCGCGGCCTGCGTTGTCGGCCGTTGCCTCAGGCGGCACTTCCAAGATTCCGTCCGCTCCGACTGTCTTTTTTGTCGCCGACCCGCCGGGTGCATGGAACACGGCCAAAGCCTCCAGGCCGCTCCACCCCTCTCCGAAGATGACGCGGACCTTTTCCGTGCCGTAGCTGTCCTTGGTTCCCAGCTCAATGCAAGGCGTGATCGAAAAGCTCCCCTCTACGACCACGTCATAGTTCATCAGTACAATGGTTTTTATGATGGCCACCTCCTCTTAGCTGCCGTTCCCGCCAATGGGATACTCCACAATGATTGTGCCGGACTCTCTCGCAATGTGGACGCGTTGACCGGCAGAGAATGTCACTGCGGCATTGTAGGGATAATGTTTTTCCGCCGGAGTCGTATCACCGGGCAAGATCAGCGCGATCCCATCGCTGTATACGGCGCTCACTGTGGCAATGTTCCCACTTTTAGTTGTCGTCTCAAGCGCTTTGCGCTGTTGGTAATTCTCAATCAATGCTGTAAAACACCTTCTTTGCCGTATGCGTCATCTGACCGCCCGGGACGCAGTCGAGCGTCCACTCCTGTTCTTCCAGCAGGCCGATCCCATCACGCATCATTAAAATGCTGTCGTTCAGCCGATGCGGCTGTTCTGTATCGCCGCAGGAAGTAAACGAATAGTTTGCAGCGCCCATCATACTCAGCAGCATTCTGTTTTTCGCATGCGTTTCAAGCGCTTCCTGCGAGGCGATTCCCTCCACAGTCTCGACGCTTACGATCCTGCGCCCGCGGCGCATTATACTCAGCGGACTGGTGGGGTTGACATTTTCCGCCACAGCTCGAAGCTCTTGGCCCAGATCGGCGCTGCTAACGATATCTACAAATACATTGGCAGCGTCAAATGTGTCCGCTTCAATGCTCATCGGTATGCGCAGCAATGTCGATTCGCCCGGCCCGTACCGGTGCGTGCGATTATTGATAGAGGCGGGCTCCCATGGTTCGGCCACAGCCACACCGTTTCCATCAAAGTAGATGTCTCGGTAGTTGATCTCTGCCAGCAGCGCCGCAACAACGGCGTACCGCGTTGTGCCGATTTCCCATTCATGGTCCGTCATCAGCACTTCGTCTGTGTCGATGATACTTACCACATTGATGCCCGCAGCCAATAACTGCTCTCTTATCGCCGTAGTGTAACGCGTACCGGCGTGGATCATAAGCGTGCGCTCCAACACACTCAGGTTTCGCAGCGCATACCCCTGATCGTATCCAGTCAGCTCCTGCGTCTTGTGCCCGTACTCGTCAACACTCTCGGGACATGTCGTAATGTTAAACAGCCCCAACGGCGTTCGGTTTGTGTTGTCTACACGGACCACGCTCAGCATATCTGTCAGCCAGTTTATATCCGCGTCCAGTTCCGCGGTCAGAGTTACCGTGCTCTTCACCTCAGCGCTGCCGGTAAAGCGGATCTGCGGGGTACAGTCCGCGGGCACCTGCAGCACCCGGTAAGGTGCGCCGCTGCGCATGGCAATGAACTCATATCGGATCATACTTCACGGCCTCCTGCTGCGTCTCGGTAATGCTAAGGCTCGAAGGCGTGCAGCCGTGGTCACGGTTCTCCTGCAGATCTTTAAACACGCCGATTGCCAAATGCCCTGCATGGTCCTTGTATACGACCACCTTGCCGGCGAGTCCGCGAAGTTTCTCAAGTTCATCCGTTGTTTTGAGTGCATACGCGATGGTGTGCGTAACTACCTGATTGCCGGCATCGTGCCAAACGGGGAGCTTTTTGCCCCAGTATTGCTGGTATGTGCCGCCCAGACTTGTGCTTTTTGTGTAATTCTGGTAGCTGGTCGCATACTTCAAAGCCAACCACTCATCGCCGTTCAACAGGCCGATGGCGGCATAGGGCACACTAGGCGCAGCCCTGACAGGTGCGCTGTCCGTATAGTAGCCATCCTCGCCAAATACGCGCACAATATACTTGTGCTCCTGCGCACTGGTGCGGTCCATGTACTGCCCATCTTCACCTTTGGCTATCAGTGCTCCATCGCGCAGGATGTAACCTGTGCCGCCATCCCAGCGCAGCTGCACTTCGCCCCAAAGGCTTTCAGCCTGACAGTTTACGGCACTGCCGGGCTGGTTCTTGACTTTGACCTCGCAGTATGCCCACGGGGATACATCTCCATACGAGTTATAAATTCTCACAGAAAGTATGTGCGTCCCGTCTGCCAGCACTTCGTCAGACTGCCATTCCTTCCCGGTGCCGTATCGTACACCCAGGCTGATGCCGTCCACCGCAACCTCATAACCGTCCTGCTCTTTGGCCTGCCACCGCATTTTTGCCAGTGGCTTGTTGTCATAGTAGGAGATGACCGGGGCCTTAGGTGCTCGCCGTATTGCAAAGATTGCCGCGCCAGAATAGCTGCCGAACGCTCCGTCCGTATTCTTCGTGCGCACGCGCCAGTAGATAACGCCGCTGCTAAACGTGCCTGCGGCCGCTTGATAGCTATTGTCCGCATTATTCGCACTGGCCAGCACTGTGTAAGATGCACCGCTATCCGCCGAATAACTCAGTTCCCAGCCTGTCTGCGCCGTGCCGGTGATATTGGCATGCTGCCACACAAATGTGATGCCTTGCACAGCATCATCCATGTACTCGCCCGCGGGGCTCACCGCCACAGGCGTGCTGAGCGTGTCCAGCGTGGACACATTGATCGTATCGCTGGTTACCTTTGTGCCTGTATTCGCAATCGCTACAACATACCAGTCCAGTGTTGTAGCGCCTTCGGCAAAGGTGTTTGCGGGCACGTCTGCATATTGCTGCGAACCGGCCACAGCAACCTCATGCCAGTCGCTCTCATTGTTCGCCTTAAAGTGCAGTGTCGCACTCTGCTGCGTCACATCTCCGGGTCTGTCATCGCTGTCAACGCTGAACACCCAGCTAAAGCGGTTTGCAACTGCTCTGGGCGCGGACGCACCCGCCGCAGGCGTTGTTCCCTTTACGGAGACAGGCACCTCGACATTGGTGCATTGCACCCAGCTGGAAGTATGTGTGGTTCCCACGGTGCTCTTTGCAACAACGCGCCACTGGTAGCTTCCTATGGGCAATGTGCCGCAATTGACACTCACATGGGTCGTGCCATCGCTGACGCTTGCAAAATCTGCCGGGTCAGCCATGTTGTCAGTCCGGTACTGCAAAACAGCGGATCCCTGCTGCAATGCACCGCTGATCGCGCCGCTGGCAATGCTGCCGGTGAACGCCCAGCTGAATACTGCGTCAAAGCCATAGTATGTCTTGCTGGTGGGGCGCAAGTCATCGACCTTGGCGGTCGGGTCTGCCAGCGACAGGGAATAGGTGGCGCTTTCCGCCACCGTTCCGGATCCGTATGCCCCCACCTGCACACGCCATCGAATACCGCTGCCGCTTGACCATGCGGTAGTATCCAGGTCGAAGGATGTCGCACCATTGCCAAGTGTATAGGTCTGGCTGTTTCCGCCGTCCTGATCGGTAATGATGATCTTGCAGGTCGAGTTCCTGCGTTCAAAATCATCCTCGGCGTCTGTAGTCCACTGCAGTCGATACTTTGTGTACCGTGCGATTGTGCCGCTGGTTAGCGTCTGGCCTGTTGGTGTAACAACACCTTGATAACTGACGCAATTTATATATGCGTCACTGCGGCTGGATCCGATGTTGTTGTAACCATTTTCCGCCTTTACAAAAACACCGTAGGCTAAAACATTCTTTTTCCGCGTCTGGCTAAAAGAATCGAATGCAAACCAACAATCTCCGTGTGGAAAATTGCTTTGCTCGCACACGCTGCTCGTGTCTGAATAATAGGTTGTGCCTGCACTGTTTCCAAGCGCATATCCTATAAGTTTAACCTTACGGTTGGCATCACCATAGGCAGGGATGCGGACCTGCATGCCGCCTATATAGCGGCTTGTACTCCCCATCCCGGTATTGAACAACCACGAGCAATGATACGCCTGATAGTTAGCCAAAGGGTTTGTGCTGCCAGCCTTATAGCTTCTTGTGCTCCAGCTGTGCGATTTCATGTCAATGCCCCCTGTCTCATGCTCATGGCTTCATTTTTGGCGATACTTACAATATCGTTGAACTCTTTAACATTCTTGGCATCAATGGTGATGCTCCCGATACTGATAGCATAGCCGCCCAGCATGCCGCGTGTCTGGCTGCTGTTGTAGATGCGTTCTCCGCCGCGCAATTCCACCAGCTCCGGCCCGTTCTCACCCACAACAGCCAGTCCGCCGCGCGCGCTGCGCGTGCCGGTGGCATACTGCGGCACCTTGCTGTTGGCTGCGCGCATTGTCCCCGTTGTAGCCGAGGATATGCCGCTCATGGCGCTGTTGATTTCGTTTCCTTTGCCGATCAGGACAGCAATCACGGCCACCAGCGCAGTAATGCCGGCAACGATCAGCATGATTTTTATATACAGCGGATCCATAAAGCTCATAACGCCGCCGATCATGCTTTTCACGGTTCCAACCGGTCCCTGCAAGTCTTTAATGGCCTTCACCACAAGCAGCACTACTGTGGCGATGCTGGTAATAGAGATAACTGCAGTCAGCACCGGCGTTGGGATAGCGTTCAGGGCCTCGGCAAACGCTGTAATGATGGGCAGCAGCGCCTCCGCAAAGCTGCGTTTTACGGCATCTCCTTGCTTGTCCAGCTTCTGCATCGCATCATCCAGCTCACCAAAGCTCTGCAGCGTTTCATTATCGACAACGTAGCCTACCTCGTGCGCCTGCTCCGCAAGCTCTTTCAGTCTGCCGCTGCCGGCCTCGATCAGCGGGTTCAGATCCGTTGCCGACCTGCCAAAGATATCCATCGCCAGCGCATCCCGCTCGGTCTCGTTTTTCATCTTGCCCAAGGCGTCAATGGTTTTCAAAAACACCTCATAGTTATCCTTGAGCTTCCCGCTGCTGTCCGACACTGTTACATGCAGTTTTTTAAATGCCTCTGCTGCGGAGCCTGTCCCGGTAGCCGCCGTCTGCATATTGTTGGTCAGCTTCACCAGGCTGCCGCGCAGCGTGTCCGTGCTTACATCCACAAGCTCACTGGCGTACTCAAACTCCTGCAGCTGGTCTGTGGTCAGGCTCGTCTGCGTAGACAGCGTCAGCAGATCATCCGCTGTCTTGCTCATGTCCATCGTGGAGCTTGCCAGCGCTCCCGCCAGGCCGCCGACCACGGTCACCGCAGCTGCACCGCTGGCCGAGAAGCCGTCCAGCTTGTCAACCGCGGTCTGCAAGCCGGGCGGCAGACTGATTCCCAGCGCATTGGCTAGGCCGTTGACCACATCCGCCAGACTGGCGGTGGTCTTGTTGGTTCGCTCCTGCTGGTCGCTCAGTTCCTTCAGGAGGTTTTCCTGCTTGGCAACCTCTGTCTGGGCGCTGATCAGGCTTGCCCGCCACTGCATGGTCGTTTTACTGGCCTCGCCCTCACGCCGAGCGCTGTTTTCGTAGGCCTGCTGCAGCACCTGCACTTTATCCCGGTAGCTCTGCAAGGTCTGCTGTGCGGCCTCGTACCGCTGCTTTAAGGCGGCCTGCCGGTCGTCCATTTCACGGGTCTGCTCGGTCACAAGCTGCATCTGCTGCTTATTTACCTTCAAGCCCGCGTTTACTTCGCTCAGTGCCGCCTTGAATTGCTGGTCATTTTCCACGACCAGGCTGACACCTGCTTTAGGCATCGCCATCTGCAAGCCCCCTTTCCTGTGGCAGTTCAATACCATTCATGGCGCAGTATTCTGTAAACTGTGCAAGCAGTTCATCCAGGCTCAAAAACCGCGTTTCCCGCCGGGTATAGCCCAGCAGCCCCACCGCGATGTATTGCAGCCTGGGGAAATTTATGATTCGGTCGCCGTCAAAGTGCCGCTCGGGGACATCGTCAACCCAGATTCGCTCAGCATCGTCTTCATCGCCTGCAGCGCCTGACGGCCTGACCCGTTTTTTCCGTAAAACTCCATAAAGGCCTCTTCAACGCTTGCGATCAAACCGCCTTGCAGATCGGAGAACGAAATGAGTTTTTTGACAACTCCAAGGCTCGGAGCCTCGTTATCTCGGTGATGCTCTTCGTTGTCAAGCTCAACGCCCTCGCGGATCAGCAGCCAAATGATATATGCTGCCTCTTCCGGGTCGTTCAGCTTTGCCACGATGGTGCTCAAATCAGAGTAGTGCTCCTGAAGCTCCTTAACATTCTGCAGGTCGAACAGTGCCGGGTACTTGCGGCCTCGCAACGTAATTTCCGCCATAACCTCACCCCTTGATGTTCAAGAATGTTTTCAGTGCAGCCAGGGCCTCTTCGTATCCATCAAACTCCTGCTTTTTCACAAAATTCCCTTCACTGTTGCACTCCGCAGATCCTGCCAGCTTGGTCGTGCTGTAACTTGTGCTCTTGGAGGCAGTGCTGAGGTTATCGTCCACAGGGTCAAAGCTCGCGCGGTAATAGCCCACCAGGCGATACGCAAGCTTGCGGTCAGGCTTTTTCAGCTTGCCAAGCGCGGCAACGCGCACAAGGGCAGGCGTATCGCCCTCTTTGCGCTCAAGCGTCTTTGTGCTCTCATCATAGTGGTGGCCGCACAGTTCCGCCTCATCTGCCAGACTCAGATAGCTGCGATCAATGCTCAGCTTCGCGCTGGGCGCGCCTGCATCGCGCTGCTCGCGGCGGTCGCCGGCCCACAGCTCGCTGCTGTCGCTGTCGTTTTCGCCGGCGTAGCTCACAACAGCGCGCGTGATCTTGCCATCGCCGAGGGTTTCCGTCTCAGACCCATCCGCGCTGGTCACCACAGTAATAGGGCAATAGCCATAGTAGGGAAGTCCGATATAAGCCATTATTATGCCTCTCTTTCATTCCAGTCACATCCATCATCGGCCTCTGCCTCAACGTATGCAACAAAGTGTTTTGTGTCGTTATCGTAGCCGTACTCGGTCGAGCCGATAATAAACCCGGCATCTCTGAAAGCACAGCGCATTTTTCTGGCGCAGGGCTGCGGCAGATCTCTCGTATACCATGCCGCGCGCACCTGCAAGTGTTGCTGCTCATCCAGATCTCCGGCGTATATTTCCGGCGCATCGTCCAAGACGCTCAGCACCACATAGCTGTCCGGCAGCGGATCCTCCTCATTTTTAACAAATGAGACATTGCTGCACACAGTTTCCAGCGCGGCCAAGGCCGCATCAATCATGGTCATAGCTTACCTCTCTGCCGCAAAACATCCTGCATCACAGTGCTAACAGCATCCTCGCAGCTGTTTGCGGCGCTGTTCAAAAACGGCTGCGCGGGCTCTTTGGCGGTGCCGTACTCTAGGGCCACAGCTTTCTGCATCTGTGCAACCTTGTTTGGGTAGTTGGGGCTGGATCCGTGCCCACTATCGTAGCCGCTAAAGCTCACATCCAACCCGTAGCCGCCTCTTTTACGCTTTTTAGGTTTCCCGGCGCGGACACTGTCAGATAGATGCTTATTAGCGCGGCTGCTTTTGTGTTTTCCAACCTGCTGTTTCAGCGCATCCACCGCAATGGGGGCTGCACTTTTCAACATTTCAGGCGCAATGGAGTCTAAATCGGCGAGCTTTGTCAGCTGCTCCGTGACTTCATCGCTCCACACAAGGTCCATCCTCACAGCGCCTCTCCTTTTGGTTGGGCCAGATCACTGACGGTCAGCTCGACCGTGCTGCCGGTTTCATAAGCCCGTTGGACGCTGTAGCGGTTCCCGTTCCACTCGATCACGCGCTCCCCGCTGTATTCATCGGCATGCAGCACAAATACTGCGGTCAGGGTCGTGCCGGCAGCTTCAGCGGCGAAAAACTCGGCCCACTTCACGCTGCGGCGCTCGCCGTATACGGTGCGCACTTGGGTGTAGTGGTGCTCCAGTACGCCCTGCACCTTTTTCGGGGTGTCCCGCAAAAGGGTGATCTGTTCCGTCCAGTACATGGGCATCTCCTTACTAAAAAGCACCGCCGGGCATAGGCACTCCGGCGGTGCATCACAGCACAGCGCTCATGCGTCGGGCCAGTCTGTGTAGTTGGTCGTCATTCGCAGCTGCGCCTTCTGCTCATCGTAGGAGGCTTTCAGCTTATCGTAGTCGCCGGTCGGCCAGAAGTTGGCGCGGCAGTAGGTGATGACGGCACGGCGGATCAGCGGGTCCTGCGTGTCCAAGTTGGACACACCGGCCTGTTTCAGGTCAGCCAGGGCCGCATCCACCAGGTCGCTCACTTCCTGCGTCAGCTCCTCCGGCATATCCGACCGGCGCAGCGCTACCGTCACTTTGGACAGCAGGTCGTTGTCAGCCATGGGTCACAGCCTCCTATCAAGCGCTGGCCGGGATAGTCAGCGCAACAAAGCCGCCGGGGACGACCACATCCGCGCCCATCTCCACATCACCGCGGATCGTGGACAGGAGCTTGTCAAAAGCGAAGTCGTCGGAGACGGCGATCTCGTAGTCACTGAACAGATCCAGCTTGAGGCAGCGCGGCACGCCGTAGAACATGGTGGGCTGTGCCTTGGCGGTCTGGGCCGTACCGGCACAGGCGGCCAGGTTCTTATTGAGGCAGTAGCGCACGCTCAGGCCGCCCTCCTTGATGATGCCGGTGTTGGGGTTGGCGGAATCCGGGGTGATCTCGTAGACGGCCTTTTTCTCGTTGGTACCGCGCACATCGCCAAAGGCAACCAGATCTTTCTTGTTCAGGAACAGAACTGCCTCGCCCTCAACGGCCTCATCGCCGCCGTAGTTCAGCGTCAGATTGCGCAGGGTTTTCTCGTTGATAACGCCTTTCTTGGCGTTGTCCAGCGTAGCGTCAATGCTGTCCACGAGCTTGCTGGCTTTCAGCGCGTCGGTCACGATCTCAGACGCTTTCTTGCGCAAACTGAGGAGCGCCTGGGCGCGGCACTTGGCGAAGTAGTTCACCGGGGTCAGCTTCTTAGCCTGCTTGCTGATCTGGCTCAGAACCGCCTCCGACTTGGGCGTGATGTCGATGTAGTCGTAGGTGGCCTCTTTGGTGGTAGCAGCAGCACCCTCGGTCTGATCGGCAGCGGCGTCGGCATCCTGCTTGACGTAGGGGATGCGGTCGGTGGACATACCGGCGCAATCATCGACCCAGACCATATCAATGATGCTGGAGACGCCGACACCAACGCGGTCCTGAATCTCGGTGTTGACCTCGGTGGGGGTCGCCAGCTTGCCGCCGCTCACCAACACAGCGCGGGTCTCATCAACCCCCAGCACGGCGCGGCGGTTCTCTTTGAACTGCTGGGCGCGGGTCTGGGCATCGGTGTGGGCGGTGGGGTTGTCCTGGGGCGCACCGGCACCGTCCGCAACCTTGGCGGCAATACCGAGGCGGCGCTGCTCGGTCTCATACTGCGCGATGCGCTGGCTGATCTCATCGGCCTCGGCCTCCAGGGCGTCCAGGTCGGCACCCTCGGCGTTGACCTCGGTGCGGATTTCGGCAGCGCGGGCGCGCAGCTCCGCAATGGTCATTTCACTGGTTTTCTTTTTCATGGTTCACACTCCCAAAAGTTTCAGTTTGATTTTTGTTGCGGTATCCGCCCTTTGCAGTCTCTCCGCTTTAATTCTCTCGATCTCTCCGTCAAGGAATTTTCGGGCGCTGATCGATGTAGCATCGTTGGCCGGTAGGCTCACGGCGCTCACATCGTACAGTTTCTTGATCTTGGTGATCGTGCGGTTCACGGTCACGGTGTTGTTTTCCAAATCGCGGGTGGTCTCACGCTTATCCTCGGCCACGGTAAAGCCAAACGACATCTTATCGGTGTAGCCGCCCTTGATTTCGGCAAACAGCTGCCGCCCAATCTCGGTGCCGCCCAGATCGGCAGTCACTTTCAGCCCGGCGCTGTCAGCGGCCAGAGCCAACGTGCCGTTTTTGGTGCGGGCAAAGACGCGGCCCTCATGGTCGTACTGCATGATGACGTCATCCATGTCGCAGTCATCAAAAGCGTGCGGGTCGATCTGCTCCATGATGCGGTAGCAGGTACCGCTGTCGCCCCTGTACTCATACAGCAAATAGGGCTGGTTGAACGTACAGGCGTAGCCCTCCACTTCCTGCTTGGAGTCCGGCGCGGCGGGGTCAGCGGTTCGGACCTCCAGCCGCATGGCGCGGTATTCCCGGCCATTGTTCAACTTTTTCAACAATTTCTCATTACTTTCCACTGGTTAGGTCGTCTCCTTTCTTTGTCACGCTGCCATCGCTGCCCAGCAGGTAATACTCACCGCGTATCGTGTACGCTTGCCCCTGGCCGTTCGGCAGGGGCGGCAAGTTCCAAATTTCGCGGATTTCATCGCGGTTCATAATGCCGCGATCCGCCATCTGGGCCGATACGTTCAGTTTTTCGGTGTTGCTCATGTATTGCAGCCGGTTGGCCGTCGCCATCAGCAGCGTGCCGCCCGCGCGTTCGCGCTCGGTAAATAGCATTTTTGTGGCGACATCGCTGAACTGAATGGAAAACGGCTCGATTTTACCCTCATAGAACGCGCTCCAGGCGTCGCCGTAGGCGCGGTTTTGCAGCACATCCTCGTTGGTGCCGAAGTAGTTGAACACATTGGTGTTGATGCGCTCCATCTCATCAGCGGCCACGACATAGGGCTTGGCCTCCAGCTGCTTGATGTCCGTGTAGGTGTTGGGGAACAGCAGGATGCCGCCGCCCTCGCCTTGCAGGTTTTCCCGGCTGAATCGCTGGCGCTCTTTTCTCAAATCCGCATCGCTGGAGAAGTTGTTCATCTTGGCGGCAAAGCGGAATGTCGCACCGTTTTTGACGGCCTCGGCAATGCCTTGGTTTTGCAGGTTTACCAGATCCATCGTGGGCGTCAGCGCGTGGTTGTTCTCGCCAAAAATATCGTTCTTGTACTGGAATTTTGTCATAATGCCGCACCGCGCCATTTCAATGGCGGCGGTCTGGCCGCTGCGGAATGTATAGCGCAGCCAGGGCGCGGCCCCATACTGCACGATTTCACAGCTGGACGGCAGCACAGGGAACATGCCAACGGTCTCACCAAACTCATTGATGACCGGCACAATAAAGGCGGTGTTTTGCACCTCCAAAATTGTGCAAAGCCTGTACAGGAATTGTCCCCAGGTCTGCCACTCATTCGGCCCCTGCCGGAGCCGGGTCTGCAATTTCGGATTTGCCGGTCCCTGCACGGTGACGCTCAGCTTGCTGGCGTGAGTGGCCGTGGCGTGGATCGCGGCGCGCACGATCTCGCTCTCATACAACTCACCACCCCAAGTCGAAAAGCTGGACGTGTAGCCGTCCAGCATCGTCCAGAATCCAGACGCGAGGCTCTTGGCGGCTATCTTCCCGAAAATTGATTGAAACAGTCCCATGCTCATCACCCCGCGTTCTTTAACTGGCCGCCGATTTCGGCGCACCATTTCTGCCGCACCGTCATCCCATCCATGAGCGCGGCGCAGCCGTCAATGTGGTCGGCGGCGCTCATCTTCACAAGTTTGCACCTGCCGCTGTCGTTTTCGACTTTCAGCGCCGTGTTCAGCAGATGCACTTTTAACAGGTCGTTGTCCCCGATGTTGATGGTGCCGTCTTTCAGCAGCCCCTCAACCTCTCGGATCACCGGCGTCAGGTTGAACCCCTGGAATACATCGTCCATGTGGAATCCGTATTGCTTCATATCCTGCACGAGGTACTGGGCCGTGTATCGGTCATATCCGACCTGCAAGGGATAGATTTTGTACTGCTCTATCAGTGTCCTGAACCAGTTGTAGCAATCGTGATAGTCCACAAAATTGTCACCGCTCAGTGTAAGGATGCCGCGCTGTACATACGCCGCATAGGGTAATCCGTCCCGCTCGGTAGCCTCTTGCAGCTTCTCGGCGGGGAGGAAGAAGTGCGCCAGCACGTTCAGCCGGGCGTCTTTCTCAATAATCGCCACGCAGGCGGTCAAGTCGGTTGTGCGGCTCAAGTCGATACCGCCAACGCAATAGCAATTTTTGAAGTTGGCCGGGTCGATGTGCGCACCGCAGGCGCGCTCCACAACATCGGAGGCCAGCCATGCAAGGCTGGAATTTTGCTTGATGTTACAGTATTTTGTTAAAAACTCGGCCCGCTTAGACAGGCTACCCTCGGCAATGGCGATCTCTTCCAGCAGGTAGCTGACGCTGATACTCACGCCCAGATTGGGGTTGGCTTTAGCCAATTCGTTAATATCGCTCCACTTGGCAGGATCGTCGATCATGTAGAGAAACGGTGCAAGGCGCGTCTCTTTGGAATCACCCAGCAAAAAGCGGGTGGCACGCTTTATCAGTTCATCATAGATGCCCTCGTTCACATAGCCTGCCGTGCTGATTGCCAGCAGCATGGGCTGTGTGCGCGCGCCAAAACTCGACTTGATGACCTCGTAGAATTTCAGCCCAGCATCACCGGGCCAGCTGGCGACCTCATCGGCCACGCACAGGCTGACGTTGAGGCCATCCGACTTTTTAGCGGAAAACGCCAGCGGCTTGGCGCTCGTGTTGCTGTTGGCAATGTAGATGTCCGTGCGCCGTTTCTTGCTCAGCTGGCCCAGTTCGGGGTCTTTGCTGATCATCTGATAATAGGCATCGTAGCACAGGCCCGCCTGCTCCAGCTTAGGCGCGGCAAAGTAGATGCGCCCGCCGTACTCACCATCCAAAAAACTGCAATAGGCTGCAATGGCAGCGGCCAGCAGCGTCTTGCCGTTTTTGCGGGCGATGATGACGACGACCTCGCGGAATTGACGGTGATCTGTGTCATCCATCACACCGAACAGCACCGACAAAAGCGCTTTTTGCCATAGCTCCAGCACAATCAGCTGGGGAGCCAGCGCGCCCTCATGGTGCCGGCAGAAATTCTCCACAAAGCGGATCGCTTTCTGCGCCTTCTTAGAATCAAAGTGAAACAGCCCTTTTTCCAGACCGTCCACCACATACTTGTACCAGACCTTGACCCAGCGGCCCACGATGATGGTGCCGTCCGTGATTTTCTGGTAATACTCGTAGATGTAGTTATTCACGGGCCAGCTGCTCCAGTCTGCTCTCACGCTTTTCCGGGGGCAGCAGCTTGCCCAGGCGCTCGGTCACGGTGTTGTAGTTCTTGATGAGGCTGTTGTAGGCTTGCAGATCGGCGCTGGCTTTTTTGCCGTACTGGTTCGCGCCGTTCATGTACTCCTCGCTGCACCCGTCGGCGTTAATGGATTTTTGCAGATCGTCGAGTGTGATTTTCATAAATGCCGCGTTCTGGATCAGCGGCTCCACAATCGCCATCTGATTTTTAGGCAGCTCGGCGTAGTGTGCCATAATCCTGTTGTACTCCTCTTGAATCAGCGTAGTTTTTGCTTTTCTCCCCACAACAACACCCCCTTTACACTCTTTTCAGTGCTTTTCCTAACCTTGGGGCCCGGTCTACCACACCTCCGCTCGTTTTTTCGACCGGGGGGAGGTCACCACCTCGACGTCACTCGCCCCGCCGGGTCCACACGGTATCTACGCCGCGCGCCGTGGCGCTTTGCGTGACAGTCACGGCACAGCAGTCTCAGGTTGGACCATGACAGCGAGACCGCCGGATCGTTAATGTTGTCCGGCGTCAGCTCGACCATGTGATGCACAATCTCCCCGGGCCGATACACCCCCTTAGCCAGACAATCCTCACACAATCCGCCCACGCTGGCGGCGTACCCATCGCGGCAGCGCTGCCACGCTTTGCTCTTGTAAAACGCTTTGGCAAACTCCCGCATACTGTTTGCGTGTCCACACTGGACACGCGCTGCACCTCCACCCGCCGGGGCGTAAAATTATCATAGATGCCCAGCGGTGCGAGACGGAGTTTCTTTTGTCTCGATGTAGGTGAGCCTCTCCCGCCCGCCGGGCATGGCGGTCTATTGCCGCCCGTCATCTGCCAATTTATTGCTACGCCGGCAGCAGCGCACTGGTACTGCATGCAGGTCTTGCACCTTTGCCGCGCCGTAGCTTGCGGAACGCAGCGCCCTTGCCGTATTGACTGGTCAGGCCCAGTTTGCAGCTGGCTATGCAGTTTATATAATCCCGGCTCCAGAGCAGCCTAAAAGCCGGGAAACGCGCCGCCTCGGATGATCTGGCGCGATCCGCTTGACCCGCGGCGGTTCTGCTGAACTTACCCGCCAGCAGATACGGGGGAAAAAGTTTGTCCCTTACGGACAGGCCCATTACAGGACCATGGTGTTGCGCTCGACCTCATGCGGACAAGCGCAGCATATCAATGCCGGTCTTTCCCGGCTGTCAGTCCCAAGGACAATGGAGGAAAGTAGATGGCTACAGTAATGTTAGATGCCGGTCATGGGGGATATGACAGCGGAGCTGTTTATGGAGATCGATACGAAAAAAACGATCCTCTAAGTCTTGTGCTGGCAGTTGGAACGATATTAGAAAATAATGGTGTCGATGTGTTATACACACGTACTACAGATGTTTATCAGAGTCCAAATGAAAAAGCGGGGATTGCGAAT
>ERZ831979.264-NODE-264-length-62642-cov-5.318980_pt1 | contig 62642 bp, 52 predicted proteins | sample MGYA00519952_ERZ831979 | MGnify/ENA primary metagenome ERZ831979 (study PRJEB31850, sample SAMEA3708723) | human gut metagenome | biome: human gut; feature: human-associated habitat; material: faeces | place: China | collected 2014 ...
AGACGACGGAGTAACGCAGGGACACCGGGAAGTCGGCGCCGGCCTGACGCTTGATCTCCTGCACGATCTCGACCGGGAAGCGGAAACGGTTCTCGAACGAGCCGCCGTACTGGTCGGTGCGGTGGTTCCAGTTGGCCATGGTGAACTGGTCAAGCAGGTAGCCCTCGTGGACAGCGTGGATCTCGACACCGTCGACGCCGGCAGCGCGCAGCTTCTTGGCGGTCTTGCCGAAGGCGTGCACCATGTCCTGGATCTCCTTGACGGTCAGCGGGCGGGACATGACGTCTTCCTTCCAGCGGTTCGGGACCTCGGAAGCGGAGGCGCAGATGTACTGCACGTCGACGATGGGGCTGACGATCTTGTTGAGGAAGTTGTTCTTGGCCAGCATCGTCATCCAGCCGTTGATCGCCATGGAGCGGCCCATGCCGGCGGCGAGCTGGATGAAGAGCTTTGCACCGGTCTTGTGGAACTCGACCATGTACTCCTTGAGCTGCTTGAACATCTGGTCGTTCTGGTACAGCCACTTACGGCCGGGGATACCCAGCGGATCGCGGATGCACTGCATGCCGGGCAGGATCAGGCCCACGCCGTCCTGTGCGCGGTTGAGCAGGAAGTAAGCTGCTTCCTTGTCAAAGTGGTTCGGCTCCATCCAGCCGAACAGGGACGTGCCGCCCATGGAGCACTGGACAATGCGGTTTTTCATCTCGACATTGCCGATCTTCCAGGGGGTGAACAATGCGTTGTACTTTTCGTTCATTGAATACGCTCCTTCTATTTTTTAGGTCTCCACAGACCCGGGTTCACGTTCTTCCGGGACATGGATCTCCCGGATGGTAAAGTCCTTACCGGACAGCACCGTTTTGTTGAAGCTGTTGCAGTTCGGACAATAACCGTTGCACTCGATGACATTGAAGATCTCGTCGCAGTCCTCGCACTCGGCCATGCCGGGCACGATGTTGACGATGAGCTTCGTGTTTTCCAGCGGCGTGCCCTTCACGACGGGGGGATAGAGCTCCTCCACGTACTCCGGAATGACGAGCGAGAGCTCGCCGCAGTCGGCCACGATCTCGGAGATCTCATCGATCTGATTGGCGGCCGCGTAGTCGGTGACGGTCTTGACCATGGCGCGCACCACGCCGATCTCATGCATGGCGCTGCTCCTTATCTGCCGCGCGTCTTGCGCACGAGGCGGCCGATGGCGGCGGGGGTGTTGCCGGCCACGGTCAGCAGGGTGCGGAAGTATTCACGGCCGTGCGTGTCGTTGACCTTCTCGAGGCGGATGGCGTCGAACTTGCATTTGGTGGTGCAGATGCCGCAGCCGATGCACTGGTCCTCGTTGAGGACGACCGCGCCGCAGCCGAGGCAGCGCTCGGTCTCCTTCTTCATCTGCTCCTCGGTGAACACACCGCGCAGATCGTGGAAGGTCTTCTTCGCCTCTTCGGCGGAGCCGTCGTGCGCGTGCTGGCGCGGGGTGTTGTCAAAGCTCTCGATCGGCACGGCCACGGTCGCGGGATCGAGCGACTTGTAGTCGCGGTGGTCACGGCCGATGAGCTGGCTCTGGCCGGGGTGCACGAAGCGGTGGATGGACACGGCAGCCTCTTTGCCGGCGGCGATGGCGTCGATGGCAAACTTCGGACCGGTCACAAGATCGCCGCCCGCGAACACGTCGGGCTCGTCGGTCTGATACGTTGCGGGGTCAACCAGCACGGTGCCGCGCTTGCCGAGCTGGAGCTTCGAGCCGGCGTCGATGCCGCACAGGTCGATCTGCTGGCCGATGGCCGAGATGACGGCGGAGACTGCAAGCGTCTCGAACTCGCCCGTGCCGACGGGCTTGCGGCGGCCCTTCTCGTCGGGCTCGCCGAGGGTCATGGTCTCGACCTTGATGGCCGTGGCCTTGCCCTTTTCGCCCAGGATCTCGACCGGGGCGCTCAGGAAGCGGAACTTGACGCCCTCGGCCTCGGCCTCGGCGACTTCTTCGTCCGCTGCGGGCATCTCCTCGCGGCCGCGGCGGTAGAGCAGCGTCACGTCCGCACCGCGGCGCACGGCGGCGCGCGCGACGTCGATGGCGACATTGCCGCCGCCGATGACGGCGACCTGCTTGCCGATGGTCGGGCGCTTGCCGAGGTTCACGGCGCGCAGGAACTCGACACCGGTGAACACACCCTTCAGATCGTCGCCCGGGCAGCCGGCCGGCGTGCCCTTGGAGGCGCCGACGGCGAGGTAGATCGCCTTGTAGCCGTCCGCGCGCAGCGCGTCGAGCGTCATGTTCTTGCCGACCTCAACGCCGAAGCGGAACTCCACGCCGAGCTCCTTGAGCACGTCGATCTCCGCGTTGACAACGTTCTTCTCGAGGCGGAAGCTCGGGATGCCGAGCGTGAGCATACCGCCGGGCACAGACTCCTTCTCGAACACGGTCACGGGGTAGCCCTTGACGGCGAGGTAGTACGCGCAGCTCAGACCGGCAGGGCCGGCGCCGATGACGGAGATCTTCTCCGTGTACGGACGGCCGATCTGGTTGAGCATCTTCGGCACGAAGCGGGTGCTGGCCTCAAGATCCTTCTCGGCGATGAACTTCTTGATGTCGTCGATGGCGATCGGATCGTCGATGCTGCCGCGGGTGCAGGCGTCCTCACAACGCTTGTTGCAGATGCGGCCGCAGACGGCCGGGAACGGGTTTTCTTTCTTGATGAGCTCCAGCGCCTCGGTGTAGCGGCCGAGGGACGCGAGCTTGATGTAGCCCTGAACCGGGATGTGCGCCGGGCACTCGGCCTTGCAGGGGGCGGTGCCGCTGGGCATGACGTCGGAGCGGTTCGTGCGGTACTCGGGGTTGTAGCTCGAGCGGTGGAACGGCACGCTGGCGTCGGTGTCGTAGGTATCGGAGATATGCGGATCGGTCGCGCAGCGCTTCTGGCCGAGCTTGAGCGCGTTGGTCTGGCAGTTTTCAACGCACTGACCGCAGGCGACGCACTTTTCCTTGTCCACGCGGGCGATGTAGTTCGAGCGGATGGCGCGCGGTGTGCGGAACAGCTCCGCGATGCGCAGCGCGAAGCACGAGCAGCCGCAGCAGTTGCAGATGGCGTTCGTGTCCTCGAAGCCGGGGGTCTGGTTGATCTCGTGCACGAGACCGTTGTCCTCGGCGCGCTGGAGGATCTCATATGCCTCTTCCTTGGTCACGAGGCGGTGATAACCCTGCTCGGAGAAGCAGCGGGCGTTGTCGTTGAGGTACATGCACATATCCTCTTCGAGGTGGCCGCAGCCCTCGCCCATGAGACGGCGGGCACGGCGGCAGGAGCACGGACCGACGCTGATGGCGGTCGCGTTCTCGATGAGGGTGCGCACTTCGTCGTAGGAGGCGGCGTGCGAGTCGTTCTCGATGGCGCTCATGACGGGCATGACGCGCATGAAGAACATACCGGTCTTGCCGGAGTCGAGCATCGGCGCGAGCATTTCCGGACGGCGGCGGGTGTACGCTTCAAAGCTCTCGCCGAGCACGGGATACTTGTCGCACTGCTCACGGTTGGCAAGGATGCCCTCCATGATGCCCGGGACCCAGATCGGGTAGAAGTAGCAGCGCTTGCCGTCCACATAGCGGTAGCGGACTGCGCCGGTCTTGCACAGCTTGTCGAGCTGCTCCTGCGTGAATTCCACGCTCTTTTTTGCGCGCTTGGCCACTTCCTCAACCGTGCGGTTGGTCTCCAGGCGCACGTGCATCATGATCGCACACATATCATCGTCGATAATCGGCTCGAGGATCTTATACTCGGGATCGTCATACGTGATGCCCATGTACGTCATGCTCTCAAGGCTGATCTTCGTGGCCAGCTTGAGAATATTCGGTCTTTTTGCCATGCCGTTTCCTCCTTCAATGTAGGGTGGTATTTAAAAGGTGTTCCCTGTCCCCTTATTGCTTGGGCGGCGCCGCGAATGCGCGCGTGAACTGCTCGCACAGCGCGTCGATGCGCGCGTGCCCGTCGAGCTCATGCACGCTCGGCACGCCGATGGACATCCGCTGGATGACGCCGAGGATCGAATCGTACGTATTATAATAGAGCGTTTTCACATCGGCCTCGGGATCGACCGTCCCGTCGGCGAGCCCGCGGCGGATGGCCGCAGCGATCGGCCCGGGGGCGACCTCAAAGCGCTCCGGCGGGCGGTTGATGACCGCGTGCTGCCGGCCGGCGTTGCACAGCGCGACCTCCGCATCCAGCGAGAAGCGGATGCCCGCGGGGTCGGTGAAGATCAGCCCCGCATAGCTGCGCAGCAGCACGCGGATCTCCTCGATGCCGGTCATGCCTCTGCGCCGCTGCTTTGCCAGCGACTGCGCGGCCAGTTCCTTGGCCCTGTCCCAGTAGAGGTAGGCCGCCGCGATGACGAGCTCATCCTTGCCCGCAAAGTACCGGTAGACCGAGCGCTCGGTCAGGCCGGCGTGCTGCGCGATGTCGCGGATGGTCGTCTTTTCGATGCCGTTTTCAACAAAACACGCCAGCGCCGTCTGCGTTACGAGTGCGATATTCTGTTCCCGCACCTCTTGCATCGACATGGGCGTGCCTCCTGTCAGCTATGTTTGTCAGATTGACTGACATTGTTATTATACCTGTTTTTTGCCGGTATTTCAACTGAAAGTTGCTCGATTTTTAACGAGTTTGTCATACAAAAAACACCGGTATGGTCAAAAAACCACACCGGTGTACAGCTTGTTAACAACCTCGTAGAGTTTCGCCGCCGCAGCGGCGAAAGAAAGTCCAATTATTTTCTCCGGCGACATGTGCGGCGGAGAAAATACTTCTCAGGCTGCAAGTGTGGAATTTGCGTGCCGTAGGCGCACAAATTATGCGCGCAGCAGACTGCAGCCCCTTTGTCAAAAAAGGAATCCTTTTTTGACAGTCTCAACACCGGTATGGTCAAAAAACCACACCGGTGTATAGCTTGTCAAAAACCTCGTAGCCTTTTGCCGCTGTCGCAGCGAAAGAAAGTCCGATAACAATGCCGGGGTATTGGGCGCATCGCGCGTGTCACACGGGGTAATCGCCGGAGAGCTTCTCGTCGGCGTTTGTGCCGGTGTCCGTGTTGCGGAAGAAGAGGAAATACGCCACCACGCACAGCGCCACGAGCGCGTAGGCAAAGACGATGACAGCGACGTTCCCGGCCGCAATCTCGCTCTGCAGGCCGCCGATCTCGACGATGAGGATGAGCGCCGGCGTTACGAAGCGGATCATGACGGCGTAGACCTTCTTGAGCCAGCCGGCCATGGGTGTGCCTCCGGCCTCGATCTCGGCCACGGCGCGCCTGGGCGTGATGAACCAGCCGACGACGATGCAGGAAAACAGCGCGCACACGGGCATGAGCACGGTGTTGGTCACTTCATCGAAGAACGTCAGCCAGTCGAGTCCGAACAGCGCGGGGCTGGCTTCCTCGAGGATGGCGACGTGGCCGAGCGAGATGCCGATCGGGATCGACACGAGAAAGCAGACGCCCGCGACGATGAGCGCGGCGCGCTTGCGGTGGGCGTGGAATTTCTGGATGACGAACTGCGTCACGACCTCGATCAGCGACACGACGGAGGTGATGGCGGCGATGTCGACCATGACGAAAAAGGCGAACGACACGACCTGACCCACGCCGCCCATGGACTCGAACACCTGCGGCAGGATGATGAACATGAGCGCGACGCCCTTGCTGCTGCCGAGCAGCGCGGGGTCAAAGTGCGCCACCGACGGGAAGATCGCCAGACCCGCGATGAGCGCCACGAGCGTGTCGAAGATGCAGATCATGGCGGTGGAGCGCACGAGGTTGACCTCCTTGCCGGTGTACGAGCCGTAGGTGATCATGATGCCCATGCCGAGCGACAGGGAGTAAAACGCCTGACCCATGGCCACGAGCACGGACTTGAACGTGATGCCGGAGAAATCGGGCTTGAGGTAGAAGCTCAGCCCCTCACGCACGCCGCTGCCGAGCGTCAGCGCGTAGACGGCGATGGCGACGAGGATCAGAAACAGCACCGGCATGAGCACCTTGGACGCCTTCTCGATGCCGTCCTTGACGCCGCCCATGATGATCATCATGCTCAGCACGAGGAAGATCGCGGTGTAGAGGATGACCTCGCCCGTGTTGACGGAGAACGTGCCGACGATGCCGGCGTTGCCGCTGAAGGAGTTGAGCGCGTACTTCGTCGTCCAGCCGCCGAGCACGGAGTAGTAGCAGATGATGAACGCGGGGATCACGATCGCTACGAGCCCGCACCAGCCGAGGTTCTTGTGGATCATCTTGTAGGCGGTCATGGGGTTCGCCTGCGCGCGGCGGCCGAGATAGATCTCGCTGAGCATCGTCACGAAGCCGATGAGCAGCACGCACGCGACGTAGATGAGCACGAAGGCCGCGCCGCCGTTTTGCGACGTCTTGTACGGGAAGCCCCAGAGGTTTCCGAGGCCCACGGCGCTGCCGGCGGCGGCGAGGATGAAGCCGATGCCGCTGGCGAATCCAACTTTTTTCTTTTCCATAACAGATTTCCTTTCCGTCCGTTTTTCTATACAACAAAAAATCGGCCCCGACCAAAACGGTCGGGGCCGACTCCTGGTATACCAAGTCGTGCTTATCCCGCGAATACCGGTTTGGTTCGTTCTGCTGGCGGTGCGATGCCCAGAATGCTGAGTATAGCAAAAATCGACACTGCGAGCACAGTGTCGATGGTAAGCAGAAGGATGCTGTTGTTGTCGGTATTCGCCGCAGAGCATGCCGAGCCAACCGCGCACTTGGTCGCGGCATTGCAGGGACGCGCAAAGAACGTGTGACGCATGGCTTGCAGCTCCTCTCGGAAGAAATTTGACGCCATTGTACGCGCCGGAAAGTCGGTTGTCAACGCTGCGGACGATTCATAATTTTCATAACGTTGTTTCAAATTTTTGAATCATCCGCGCGATGGGAATCCCAAAAAATCGAGAGAGCCCTTTGGCATAAAGGGCTCTCTTGATTTAATCAGCAATATTCAAAACGTTTCTTACGTGTTCTTCATTGCCTAAAAAATACTGCTCAATCAGTTCCCAACGTGCATCATCACTCATGTCGGTAGCAAAGAATGCCGAAAGAAGGCGCTCGTTGTTGCGGTGGTGTGCCTGTATGCTTTGTAATACGCCGTTGGTGTACTTTCCGCTCGCTGCCAACCGCTCGAGCTTTGCGGGATCGTTGATGCGGACGAAAACTTCGGCTTTTTCTCCGCCACGGATTTCATATGTTGCCAAGCCGAGCAATTCCAGGAGTCGTAGCAAAGGCATAATTTCAATCTGCTTGTTTTGGACCAGCGGATAAAACCGAAAGAAAGAATTGTTCTCTGCGTTTACCTCGCATTGTCTGATTTGACGTGCAAAGAAGTTTGGAAGCTGCGCATATGCGGCACTGCTTACAAAGTAGCCTGTTTCATCTGTTCCGGGCATTTTTCGGCTACGAAGCACACGAACGCGGCTTCGACTTTGACTATATACTGCGTTTTCATTTACACTCTCTGTGAATATATCGAGAAGCAGACCGATTTTATCGCGAGGAACTACCTTTTCTCCTAACATCTCTGCGAGTTCTGTTTCAAATTGCCTTTGTGAAAATTGCTTTGTTTCGCCGTTTTTATATTTCTCAAATATTTGCGTGATTGCGGTAATGACCTCTTCGCTTCGTTGGGATACAGAAGTATAATTGTCGGAATAGCGTATTTCCACTCTTGCGCGCGGAACAACAGAATATCCGTTTCCACCAACGAAGATTTGTTGTTCAAAAAACTCTTTTTTGAACATGCCAAATGAGCGATCTGGGTAACAATTCTCCCATATTCCCGCCATATCCACAAGAAATGTTTTTCCAGAGCTGTATACGGTCGTGTCGGAAGCGTAGCTTTGATTCTTTGCCGGAACGGTACGACGGGAAACCCCTTGTTGGAATGTACAATAAGAGCCGTATGTTTTCAAAAACTCAGATTCGATTTCACTAGGAACATTGATATAGTTTTTGGACAGCATTGCTTTTGGACGCACAACCAAAACGGGGAAAGTGTATTTGTTGCTCAAGTCTTTTGAAAGAAGCAGCAGGCCGGTTTTTGTTCGATTTTCAACCTCTTTCTCCTTGAACAGGTACTCAAACGTTTCTGCTGAGATTAGAAGATTTCTCCGTTTTTTCGCCTTTTGAATTGCGCATATCTTCTTCAGCATTTCGCGCAACTGGTATTGGCGCATTTCAGAAATACCATTTAGAGAGCGCACATATCGAAGATCGCTTGGGAAGTAGTCAATATGGGCGATACCTTGAATTTCCGTGTTGCGCGCAGCTCTTCCAATCTCCTGAACATAGTCAGACAGCGTTCCAGTTGGTGCGAAGTGAACAACGTGCTTGATATCTCCGACATCAACGCCCATACCAAAGGCCTTCGTACAGAACAGACCCATGGCAGTGCCTTCCTTGTAATCGCGCTCTGTCATTTTTCGTTCGGGTGAATGTATTTGCCCGTGGTATCGACGAAGCTTTATGTGATACGCACTGCTGATCAGACTATAGATTTGATCGACTTGACTTCGATATGGGAAATAGGCGAGAACTTTTTCGCCACTGGCAATATACGCTTTCATTCTCTTGAGCGTTAGATTCAGCTTAGCATCATCAAGCCGCCCGACGATTTGAGCGGGGTCATGTCTCTGAATATCAAAAGAAATATTGCTTCGTTTTACATTTCCGAGGTGAATGATTGTCTTTCCGAGACCGAGCTCGCGGATGGTGTCATTCACAACGTCGTTGTCTCCGGAATAGACAGCCGTAGCTGTCAGGCATAAAACGGGGAAAGATAGACCATCGCGAGAGGTCCGCTTTAGAAAGTCACCGAGAAACCAGTAATCTGAGCGAAAATCGCGCCCCCAACTTGTAACGGTGTGGGCTTCGTCAATAACAACCATTCCTACTTGCCGACCGCCTAAAAATGATTGCAAATGGGTCGTCAGCAAAAGTTCGGGCGCTAGATACAGCAAGGACTTTTGTCCTGTGTGTATCTGTGAAATTACGTCTCTGCGTTCTTCTATGCTCATGCTTGAATTGATGCAGGCGGCAATCGAGATTCCGTGTTCACGCCGCAATTGATCCACTTGATCGTTCATAAGTGCGATCAAAGGTGATACAACGATCGTTACAAGATTGTACTTTTCAGCCATGTAGACCGCTGGTATCTGAAAAAGGATTGATTTTCCGGATCCGGTCGGCGCTGTTATGAATACATTGCTGAACGGTTCGCCGCTATTAGCTGCTTCACATTGATCCACGATTTCGGCAATGATTTGCCCTTGGGTTATTACTTCGGTTTCTTGTGATCGATCTGGATCTTTATAAAAGAGAAGGGGGCGAAAATGCGCTGTGTTGCCCCAATATTTTTGAAGCACAGGCAAGAATTGGCTGTCGTTATATTCGATTTTTTCTCGATACAGCTCAAGCTCATCAACGAATATGTCCAGACCAAATACACTTGCCGCGCATAAGATGGCATTTGTTCTGGCGGAAAAATTGGTTGTGCTTTCTAAAAAGAGTGCAGGCGAAAATCTGCCATTGGTCATATCAAGACAGTATTCCCAATCACGATCACTGTTGACTTCAATATGCTCAATGTTGTCCGTTAGCGGCTCTTGTGCAACTGCGTTTTCTCGCCAAAAAGGGACAATTACGATGCGTTCGTCATCAATTGCTGCCGGTAAAAGCAAAGCCTTTTCCTCTGTTAGCAATTTCACATCTCCGTAGAATTGAACGAGTTGAGTCAAAAAACTTCCAGCAGGTGGTTCGTGTTCGGTTTGCCAATAATCAAAGAGTTTTTCTGCGTCGCAATACGAAAAACAGCAAGGAACCCACGGTGATAGAATGTTGTTTTCAATGACAACAATTCTATCGACTTTTATACGAGGGAGTAGTGGCCGAATTGCTAAAAGCTCCTCATAAAATCCCACCAATGGCTTGGTCGCGCACTTGATCGAGGTAGCAAGTTCAAGCCATTTATCATCTAATGCTGCAAAATCAAGAAGACCATCGTGCAGCAAAGAGTCATCATCTAATAATGAGTTTGGGTGTTTGATCAATTGCTGAATTTGTTGGATTCCAAACCCCTTGAAGAATAGTAGCGTGCTTCCTGTGAAATCGGAGATAAGCGCCTCGATACGATGGGAAAAATGCTGCTCAATAGATTGTGTAGGCATTGTGAAGCCCTCCTTTTCTTTCTATACCAAATCAAATTCGGTACGGGCTAAGCAATGCATTAATTATACAGCGAACTCATCGAATTTGCAATTATTGTTATTCCAAGTCTGTAGGACTATCCTGGGTCGCATCACGCGCCTACCTCGAGCTTGTGCAGCGCCTTGCGAAACTGCGTCGCAAACAGGATGGCGGTGCACGTGACGGCGATCACGTCCGCGACGGGCTCGGCCAGATACACGGCGGTCGTCTGGTCGGGCAGCAGCGCCGGCAGCAGATAGATCAGCGGCAGCAGCAGCACAAATTTGCGCAGCACGGCCACGATGATCGAGCACAGCGCGCTGCCGATGGACACGAACGTCATCTGGCAGGCGATCTGGATGCCGAACAAAAACAGCCCCGCGCAATAGATGCGCAGCACGCGCGTCGTGAAGGCGATGAGCGCCGCGTCCGGCGTGAAGATGCGCGCAAACAGGCCGGGGGCGAGCTCGATGAGCGCCCAGAGCGAGACTGAGTAGATCAGGCACACCTTGAGCAGCAGGCGAAACGTCTCGCGCACGCGCGCGGTGTTTTTCGCGCCGAAGTTGTAGCTCGTGATCGGCTGCGCGCCCTGCCCGATGCCCTGCAGCGGCAGCATGGCAAACTGCATCACGCTCGTGAGGATCGTCATCGCGCCGACGGCGATGTCGCCGCCGTACCTGAGCAGGGAGGCGTTGAAGCACACGGAGATGACGCTCTCACTCGCCTGCATCGTGAACGTCGCCAGACCGAGCGCCACGCACGGCAGGATGAGCTTAGGCGAGACGAAGAGGTTTTGGCGCCGGAGGTGCAAAAACGCCTTCTTCCCGCACAGGAACGACAGCACCCACGCGCACGAGAGCCCCTGCGAGAGCACGGTCGCCAGCGCCGCGCCGCGCACGCCCATGTCCAGCGCGAAGATGAAGACCGGATCGAGAATGATGTTCGCCGCCGCGCCGATGAGCACCGTGTACATGCCCACCTTGGCAAAGCCCTGCGCCGTGATGAAGGCGTTCATGCCGAGCGTGAGCTCGACAAAGAGCGTGCCGAACGCATAAATATGCAGATAGTCGGCGGCGTAGCCGATGGTGTTCTCGCTCGCGCCGAAGGCCAGCAGCGCGTCGCGCCCCCAGATTAGCAGCGCCGCCGTGAGCACGACGGAGATGCCGATCTGCAGCGTGAAGCAGCCGCCGAGCGTTTTTTCGGCGCTGTCCATATCGTCGCGCCCCATGAAGATCGACGCACGCGGCGCGCCGCCCGAGGCCGTGAAGCACGCGAAGGCCGACACGATCAGGATGATCGGCAGGCACACGCCCACGCCGGTCAGCGCGGCGCTGCCGACCTCGGGAATATGGCCGATGTAGATGCGGTCGACGATGTTGTAGAGCATATTGACCAGCTGCGCGATCACCGTCGGGATCGCGAGCCGGCGCAGAAGCCGTCCGACCGGCTCCGTGCCGAGAAATGTTTTGTCCTGCTGCATTCAGAGCGCCTCCCCATGTGCGATGTGGTCCAGATTTTGTGCGAACGCCGTCAGGCAGTGCTGGAACGTCTCGAGCGTGTCGGGCGCGACGCCCGCGGACATCTGCGCGCTGAACTGCTCCTGCAGGGCCTGCCCGCGCGCGATGATGGGCGCGGCCTTGTCCGTGCACACGAGGCGGCAGCGCCGCCGGTCGCCGGGGTCGCGTGCGCGCAGCAGATACCCCTCGCGCACGAGCTTGTCGACGTGAAACGACACGATGCCCGGCTTGAGCCGGCGGTATGTGCAGATATCGCGCGCGGTGTCCAGCCCCGGATTGTTGGCCAGGAAGAGCAGAATGTCTACGGCGTTGGGCGCCATGTCCAGCTCCGCGCTCAGCGGCTGCATGACGACGGTGTAGGCGTCGAGGATGCGGCGCGTGTATGTGTAGACCTGCGATGCGGTAAGCACGGCGGTCACCTCCTGAAAATAGTTCAATTTTGAACGATTCTGTATTATACCAGCTTCCGCCCGGAAAGCAAGCGGAAATTTGTGAACAATTCTATTGACAAGAAAAACAGCGCGTGTATAATTGTATACAATAATACAAAGCAACGGAAAGGAGTCCCACTGCTATGCTTGAAATATCCGGAAAGACGAATTTGCTGGAGCAGAATGCGTATAAATATTCGCTTCAGGATGTAGCGGAACCCAACCTCCATCGCGACATTTACACCCAGGGCATGGTGCCGAAGGTGCCGTTCAACCACCGGCGCGTGCCGATGAATATGCCCGAGGAGATCTGGATCACGGACACGTCCCTGCGCGACGGGCAGCAGTCCGTGGAGCCGTACACGGTCGACCAGATCGTCAATATCTATAAGTATCTCTCCCGGCTCGGCGGGCCGTACGGCATCATCCGGCAGACGGAGTTTTTCATCTACAGCAAGAAAGACCGCGAGGCGCTCGAAAAGTGCATGGAGCTGGGGCTGAAGTTCCCGGAGATCACGACGTGGATCCGCGCGACGAAGGAGGACTTCCGCCTCGTGCGCGACCTCGGCATCCGTGAGACGGGCATCCTCGTCAGCTGCAGCGACTACCACATCTTCAAGAAAATGAAGATGACGCGCCGTCAGGCCATGGACTATTATCTTGCGACCGTGGCGGATGCGTTCGCGGCGGGCGTCGTGCCGCGCTGCCACCTGGAGGACATCACGCGCGCCGATTTTTACGGCTTTGTCGTGCCGTTTGTCAACGAGCTGCAAAAGCTCTCGCGTCAGGCGGGCATCCCGGTCAAGATCCGCGCGTGCGACACCATGGGCTACGGCATTCCCTACACGGAGGCGGCGCTGCCGCGCAGCGTGGCCGGCATCATCTACGGCCTGCAGCAGTATTCCGACGTGCCGAGCGAGTGCCTTGAGTGGCACGGGCACAACGACTTTTACAAGGCGGTCGTCAACGCCTCGACCGCGTGGCTCTACGGTGCGTGCGCGGTCAACTGCTCCCTGCTCGGCATCGGCGAGCGCACGGGCAATATCCCGCTCGAGGCGATGGTGTTCGAGTACGCGTCGCTGCGCGGCTCGCTCGACGGCATGGACCCGACCGTCATCACCGAGATCGCGGACTATTTCCAGCACGAGATCGGCTATAACATCCCGCCGATGACGCCGTTCGTCGGGCGCGACTTCAACGCCACGCGCGCCGGCATCCACGCCGACGGGCTGCTCAAGGATGCGGAGATCTACACGATCTTCGACACCGAAAAGCTCCTCAACCGCCCCGCGTCCGTGCAGGTCGCCAAGACCTCCGGCCTCGCGGGCATCGCCTACTGGATCAACCAGAACTACCGCCTGACCGGGGATGCGCAGATCGACAAGCGCGACCCGCTCGTGCTCGCGCTCAAGGGCTGGGTGGACGCGGAATACGAGGACGGCCGCCAGACCGTCATCTCGGCCAAGGAGCTCAACGCCAAGATCGCGGAGCTGGCGCCCGGCCGCTTCGCGCAGGTCTGACAGGAGGTGCAGCATGAAAGATTTCCGTACCGTTACGCTGGCCGATCAGGTGTTTGAGCGGCTGGAATCCGACATCATACAGGGCGTTTACCCGCGCGGCGAGGTGCTCACGGAGCTGCGGCTCGTCGAGCAGCTCAACGTCAGCCGCACGCCCATCCGCGAGGCGCTGCGCCGCCTCGAGCAGGAGCATCTCATCGCCGACACTGGCAAGGGCACGGTCGTGCTCGGCATCACGGCGGAGGATCTGGTGGACATCATGGACATCCGCTGCAAGATCGAGGGGCTCGCGTCGTACTACGCGGCGAAAAACGCCGCGCCCGACGGTCTTGCGCGCCTGCAGCACATTCTGGACCTGCAGGAGTTTTACTTTGAAAAGCGCGACGCCGAGCACCTGCGCGAGATGGACGACCAGTTTCACGATATCATCTGCGACATGAGCGGCCACGCCGTCATCAGCGACACGCTCGTGCCGCTGCACCGCAAGACCCGCCGCTACCGCAAGGCGTCCATTGCCGACGCCAAGCGCACGGCACAGGTGGTCAAAGAGCACCGCGCCATTTATGAGGCCATCGCCGCGGGCGATGCCGATGCGGCCGCCGCGCTCACGACCGAACACACGATCCACGCAAAGAAAAGCATGATCGAAAGGATGGATCTCCATGGGTGAGACACTGGCACAAAAAATCATCCGCGCACATCTGCTGCACGGCGACATGACCCCCGGCAGCGAGATCGCCCTGCGCATTGACCAGACGCTCACGCAGGACGCGACCGGCACGATGGCCTATCTCGAGTTCGAGACGATGGGCATCGCGCGCGTCAAGACCGAGCTGAGCGTGGCCTACGTCGACCACAACACGCTGCAGTCCGGCTTTGAAAACGCGGACGACCACCGCTACCTCCAGACCGTGGCCGCAAAGCACGGCGTCCGGTTCTCGCGCCCCGGCAACGGCATCTGCCATCAGGTGCACCTTGAGCGCTTCGGCAAGCCGGGCAAGACGCTCATCGGCTCGGACAGCCACACGCCCACCGGCGGCGGCATCGGCATGCTGGCCTTCGGCGCGGGCGGCATGGACGTCGCGGTCGCCATGGGCGGCGGCGCGTACTACATCACCATGCCGAAAATGTTCAAGGTCAACCTCACCGGCACGCTGCGCCCGTTCGTCACCGCCAAGGACATCAGCCTCGAGCTGCTGCGCATCCTGTCGGTCAAGGGCGGCGTCGGCGCCATCATCGAGTGGGGCGGCCCGGGCATCGCGGCGCTGTCCGTGCCCGAGCGCGCGACGATCACGAACATGGGCACCGAGCTCGGCGCGACGACGTCGATCTTCCCGTCGGACGCCGTGACGCGCGCATTTCTCGCGGCCGAGGGGCGCGCGGCGGACTTCACCCCGCTGCAGAGCGACCCGGATGCGCACTATGACCGCGTCATCGACATCGACCTCGACAAGCTGCAGCCCATGATCGCCTGCCCGCACAGCCCGGACAATGTCGTCCCCGTGGCGTCGCTCGCCGGCACGAAGGTCGATCAGGTCTGCATCGGCTCGTGCACGAATTCGTCCCTGTTCGATATGCTCAAGGTCGCGGCGCTGCTGCGCGGCAAGACCGTCGCCCCGGGCGTGAGCCTGTCCATCTCGCCGGGATCGAAGCAGGTGCTGACCATGCTCTCTGACTGCGGCGCGCTCACGGACATCCTCGCCAGCGGCGCGCGCCTGCTCGAGTGTGCCTGCGGCCCGTGCATCGGCATGGGCTTCTCGCCGAATTCCGGCGGCGTGAGCCTGCGCACGTTCAACCGCAACTTCCTCGGCCGCAGCGGCACGAAGGACGCGCAGGTCTACCTCGTCTCTCCGGAGACGGCGGTCGCCGCCGCGCTCACAGGCTGCATCACCGACCCGCAGACCCTCGGCGAAATGCCCGCCGTCACGCTGCCGGACAGCTTCCGCATCGACGACCGCGCCGTGCTGCCGCCCGCGCCGGCGGCGGAGGCGGACGCGGTGGAGGTCCTGCGCGGGCCGAACATCCGCCCCTTCCCGCGCAGCAAGCCCTTTGCCGACTCGCTCGCGGCGGAGCTCGTGCTCAAGGTGGGCGACAACATCACGACCGACCACATCATGCCCGCCGGGGCAAAGATTCTGCCGTATCGCTCGAACATCCCGAAGCTGTCGGAGTTCTGCTTCACGGTCTGTGACCCGGACTTCCCGGCGCGCGCCAAGGCCGCCGGAGACGGCATCATCGTCGGCGGCAGCAACTACGGGCAGGGCTCGTCGCGTGAGCACGCGGCGCTCGTGCCGATGTATCTGGGCATCCGCTGCGTCGTGGCCAAGAGCTTCGCGCGCATCCATGTGGCCAACCTCATCAACGCCGGCATCCTGCCGCTGACGTTTGCCGACCCCGCCGATTACGACGCGCTGGCGCAGGGCGCACACCTGCGCATCGACAACATCCGCGCCGGTATGGCGGCGGGTGCACTCACCCTCACGGACACGGCCGCGGGCAAGGCTTACCCCGTCGTGTGCAGCCTCACCGAGCGGCAGCAGGCCATTCTGCTCGCCGGCGGACTGCTCAACTATACAAAGGAGCATGCGCTATGAACGATATCGACCGCGTCTGTGCGGCGTTTCGCACCCTGCTCACCGAGCAGCAGGCCCGCGTCGCGGGCATGACTGCCGAGCAGGTGGATTATACGAACAAGGCGACCGTGACCATCGGCCTCGTGGACGGCGACGGCATCGGTCCCATCATCATGGAGCAGGCGGTGCGCGCGCTCGAGGCACTGCTCGCCGACGAGATCGCGCGCGGCAGCGTCGCCCTGCGGCGCATCCGCGGGCTCACGCTCGAAAACCGCATGGCCTGCGCGCAGGCCGTGCCGGACGACGTGCTCGCGGAGATTCTGACCTGCGACGTGCTGCTCAAGGGGCCGACCACGACGCCCATGGGCGGCGGACTCGAGAGCGCGAACGTGAAGCTACGCCGCGCGCTCGACCTCTATGCAAACGTCCGCCCCGTGACCATTCCCGAGGAAGGCATCGACTGGACATTCTTCCGCGAGAACACGGAGGGCGAATATGCCCTCGGCAGCCGCGGCGTGGAGCTGCCCGGCATGGCCGTGGACTTCAAGGTCACGACCGACCCCGGCACGCGGCGCATCGCCCGCGCGGCGTTTGACTACGCCCGGCGCAGCGGCAAAACGCGCGTGACCGTCGTCACGAAGGCGAACATCCTCAAAAAGACCGACGGCAAGTTCACCGCCATCTGCCACGAGGTGGCCGCCGACTATCCCGAGATCACCGTCGATGACTACTATATTGATATCATGGCGGCAAACCTCGTCAACGAGCGCGTGCGCGGCGGCTTTCAGGTGCTGCTGCTGCCGAACCTCTACGGCGATATCATCACCGACGAGGCCGCGCAGCTTCAGGGCGGCGTCGGCACGGCAGGCAGCGCCAACATCGGCGACCGCCACGCCATGTTTGAGGCCATCCACGGCTCTGCCCCGCGCATGATCGAGCGCGGCATGGGAGACTATGCAAACCCGCAGAGCATCCTGCGCGCGGAGGTCATGCTGCTGCGGCACATCGGCCGCGCGGCTGCGGCCGACCGGCTCGAGGCGGCGCTCAACGCCTGCCCGGTCGTCATCACCGGACAGCCGGACGGCGCGACCTGCGCCGACTACGGCGACGGGATCCTGAAACTGCTCTGAAGCACACGGCGGCGCGCCCTGACGGGCGCGCCGCTGAGCCTGTCTGTATCCGGTTCCTGGCGCAGAGATGCGTGTCAACGCGGGACGGAAAATGACGGAATTTTTCGTGCAAAAAGACGGCGCACAAAGCCGCCGGATTTGTTGACAGACCGGGCGTTTTTGTGATATTATATCAAAAATTTGCGATTCGGCAGAAATGAGGCGAGGAAAAATGGTTGCGGCCGCAGAGAATATGCAGGCATTTGGGCGGGATCTTTTTTCCGGCAACCGTGATTCTGTTTTTCTTGGCAGCGGCAGCATTGCCGGTGACGAACTTGATATTTCTTCTTTCGTGGTATTACCTGGTTTCGTAGATGTGCATGTACATCTTCGTGAGCCGGGTTTTTCTTATAAGGAGACCATTTCGTCCGGCACGCTTGCTGCGGCGCACGGCGGATACAGCCGCGTGTGCGCCATGCCCAATCTGGATCCGGCGCCGGACAGTTTGCAGACGCTTGCCCCCCAGCTGGAGCGCATCCGCACGGATGCGGTCATCGATGTGACGCCCTACGGCGCGATCACCGCGCACCGCGGCGGCAGGGAGCTTGCGGACATGGAGCAGCTCGCGCCCTACGTCGCCGGCTTTTCCGACGACGGCAGCGGCGTGCAGGATGCGGATGTGATGCGCGCCGCGATGCGCAAGGCGGCAAGCCTCGGCAAGCTCATCGCCGCGCACTGTGAGGACAACACCCTCCTGCACGGCGGCTACATCCACGACGGCGCGTATGCCCGCGCCCACGGGCACAAGGGCATCAGCAGTGAGAGCGAGTGGCGGCAGCTGGAGCGCGATCTCGAGCTGGTGCGCGAGACAGGCTGCGCCTATCATATGTGCCACGTGTCCACCAAAGAGAGTGTGGCGCTCATCCGCCGGGCGAAGGCGCAGGGGCTGGACGTCACCTGCGAGACTGCGCCGCACTACCTCGTGCTGACCGAGGACGACCTGCGCGAGGACGGCAGCTTCAAGATGAACCCGCCCCTGCGCACGCAGGCAGACCGGCAGGCGCTCATCGAGGGCATCCTCGACGGCACGGTGGACATGATCGCGACCGACCACGCGCCGCACAGCGCGCAGGAAAAGGCCAAGGGCCTCGCCGGGAGCGCCATGGGCATTGTCGGTCTCGAGACGGCGTTCCCCATTCTCTACACACACCTTGTGCGCACCGGCGTGCTGACGCTCGATAAGCTCGTGGAGCTCATGGCGGTCAACCCCAGAAAGCGCTTCGGCTTCCCGCTGCGCGCGGACGATTATGCCGTCTGGGACCTGAACACGGAATACCGCATCGACCCGGCGCAGTTTTGCTCCATGGGAAAGAGTACGCCCTTCGCCGGACAGACGGTCTACGGGCGGTGCGTGCGCAACGTCTGCGGCGGCGCCGTCGTCTGGCAGGACGCACAGGTCTGAGCGCCTTACACCTACATACAAAAATACATCACATACAGAACCTTTTACGTACTGAGGAGGAAATCACATGCCCAAGAGAACGGATCTGAAGAAAATTATGATTATCGGCTCCGGCCCGATCGTCATCGGTCAGGCCGCTGAGTTTGACTATGCCGGCACGCAGGCGTGCCTGTCGCTCAAGGAAGAGGGGTACGAGGTCATCCTCGTCAACTCCAACCCCGCCACGATCATGACGGATACCTCCGTCGCGGACAAGGTGTACATGGAGCCGCTGACGCTGGAGTATGTGGCGCGTATCCTGCGCAAGGAGCGTCCGGACGCGATCGTCCCGGGCATCGGCGGCCAGACCGGTCTGAATCTGGCGATGCAGCTCGAGCAGAAGGGCGTGCTCAAGGAGTGCCAGGTCGAGCTTCTGGGCACGGACAGCGACAGCATCCGCCGTGCCGAGGACCGCGAGCAGTTCAAGGAGCTCTGCCAGAGCATCGGTGAGCCGGTCATCCCGTCGCAGATCACCTACAACCTCGAGGAGGCCAAGGCCGCGGCCGCGGCCATCGGCTATCCGGTCGTGCTGCGCCCGGCGTTCACGCTCGGCGGCACGGGCGGCGGCTTTGCCGACGACGAGGCCCAGCTCGTCGAGCTGGGCATGCAGGCGTTCAAGCTCTCGCCCATCCATCAGGTGCTGATCGAAAAGAGCGTCAAGGGCTATAAGGAGATCGAGTTTGAGGTCATGCGCGATGCGTCCGACCGCGCCATCACCATCTGCGGCATGGAGAACATCGACCCTGTGGGCGTGCACACCGGCGACTCCGCCGTCGTCGCGCCGATCATGACGCTCAGCGACCATGACACGAAGATGCTCAACGACAGCGCGATCAAGATCATCCGCACGCTGAAGATCCAGGGCGGCTGCAACGTGCAGTTCGCGCTCAACCCCAAGACCTCGGAGTACTTCCTCATCGAGATCAACCCCCGCGTCTCCCGCTCGTCGGCGCTGGCGAGCAAGGCCAGCGGCTATCCCATCGCGCGCGTCACGGCCAAGGTCGCCGTCGGCATGAACCTCGACGAGATCGCCGTCGCCAACACGACGGCCGCGTTCGAGCCGTCGCTGGACTACGTGGTCGCAAAGCTGCCGCGTTTCCCGTTCGATAAGTTCTCGACCGCCGCCAACACGCTCGGCACGCAGATGAAGGCCACGGGCGAGGTCATGGGCATCGGCAGCACGCTCGAGGAGTGCCTGCTCAAGTCCGTCCGCTCGCTGGAGATCGGCGCGCAGCACCTCTGGCTGCCGAAGTTCCAGAACATGACCAAGGCGGAGCTGACCGAGTACCTGCACCAGTTCCGCGACGACGGGCTCTTTGCCGTCGCGCAGCTGCTGCGTCTGGGCGCGAGCGTGGACGAGGTCGCCGCGCTGACGATGATCACGCCGTTCTTCCTCGAGACCATCCGCGGCATCGTGGACATGGAGCAGACGCTCTGCGCGCACAAGGGCGACGGAGAGACGCTCAAGCAGGCCAAGCAGATGGGCTTCTGCGACCCCTACATCGCGCGGCTCTGGGGCGTGCGCGAGGAGGATGTGTATGCCCAGCGCGTGCAGCTGGGGCTCTACCCCGCCTACAAGATGGTGGACACCAGCCACACCGGCGCTTACATCCCCTATTTCTACTCCACCTACGCCCCCGGCGCAAAGAGCGAGGCGCGCCGCTCGGACAAGAAGAAGGTCGTCGTGCTCGGCGCGGGTCCGATCCGCATCGGTCAGGGTGTGGAGTTTGACTACTCCACCGTCCACGCGGTGCAGACCATCCGGCGCGCGGGCTACGAGGCCATCATCATCAACAACAACCCCGAGACGGTCTCCACCGATTACACGACCGCCGATAAGCTGTATTTCGAGCCCCTCACGCCCGAGGACGTCATGAACATCCTGCACGAGGAGCAGGCCGATCAGGTGATCGCCAGTCTCGGCGGCCAGACGGCCATCAATCTGGCGCAGCCGCTCATGACGCGCGGCGTGCAGATCATCGGCACGGACTGCGCCGCGATCGAGCGCGCGGAAAACCGCGACTGCTTTGAAAAACTGCTGCTCGAGCTGAACATCCCGCAGCCGATGGGCGCGGCGGTGACGAATCTGGACGACGGCCTCAAGGCGGCGCACGCGGTGGGCTATCCGGTGCTGGTGCGCCCGTCGTTCGTGCTGGGCGGCCGCGCCATGGAGATCGTGGCTGACGACGAGATGCTGCGCCACTATCTGCAGAATGCCGTGCGCACCGGCGAGGGCAAGCCCGTGCTGGTCGACAAGTACATCTCCGGCCGCGAGGTCGAGGTCGACGCCATCTGCGACGGCAGAGACGTGTTCGTGCCCGGCATCATGGAGCTGGTCGAGCGCACCGGTGTCCACTCCGGCGACTCCATCAGCGTCTACCCGCCGTTTTCCATCTCCGACAAGGTCAAGGGCACGATCCTGACCTATGCCAAGAAGCTCGGTCTGGGCATCGGCATCGTCGGACTGTATAACATCCAGTTCATCGTCGATAAGAGCGACCATGTCTACATCATCGAGGTCAACCCCCGCTCGTCGCGCACGGTGCCGTTTTTGTCGAAGGCCACGGGCTATCAGCTCGCGGACATCGCCACGAACGTCATCCTCGGCACGAGCCTCAAGGAGCAGGGCATCTTCGACCTGTATCCGCCGGAGAAAGAGCGCTGCTATGTCAAGGCGCCGGTGTTCTCCTTTGCCAAGCTCCACGGGCTGGACGCCTACCTCTCCCCGGAGATGAAGTCCACGGGCGAGGCCATCGGCTACGACAAGAAGCTCTCGCGCGCCATGTACAAGGCGCTGCAGGCCTCCGGCATGAACGTGCAGAACTACGGCACCGTGTTCGTGACGCTGGCCGATGAGGACAAGCCCGAGGGCCTGCCGCTCGTGCGCCGGTTCTATGAGATGGGCTTTAACATCGAGGCGACCGCCGGCACGGCTGCCTACCTCAAGTCCTTCGGCATCCGCACGCGCGTGCGCGGCAAGATCAGTGACGGCAGCCACGAGATCCTTGATTCCATCCGCAGCGGCTACGTCAGCTACATCATCAACACCCGCTCCATCCATTCGAGCGTCCACGCGCAGGACGGCGCCGCGATCCGGCGCTGCGCGGTGGAAAACGGCGTGACCGTCTTTACCTCGCTCGATACGGTGCGCGTGCTGCTCGACGTGCTCGAGGAGACGACGCTGGCCGTGTCCACGATCCACGCGGAGTAAGCCGTGCAGCAGAGAGTTTTCACCATTGCGGAAAACGCGCCCGTCGCCCGTGACACCTACCGTTTGCAGCTCACGGGGGACACCGCCGCGATCACCGCGCCGGGGCAGTTTGTGGACATCCGGCTTGCCGGACGCTTTCTGCGCCGCCCCGTGTCGGTGTGCAGCTGGAGTGACGGCGCGCTGACGCTGTATTATAAAGTGGCGGGCGCAGGCACGGCGCAGCTGAGCACGCTGGCGCCGGGCACGGAGCTGGACCTGCTGGTCGGTCTCGGCAACGGCTTTGACACCGCACCCGCCGGTGCGCGGCCGCTGCTGGTCGGCGGCGGCGTGGGCGCGTCCCCGCTGTACGGTCTGGCGCAGCGGCTTGTGGCCGAGGGGCGCAGCCCGCTGGCCGTGCTCGGCTTTCGCACGGCGGCGGAGGTGCTGCTTGCCGATGCGTTTTGTGCGCTCGGCATCCCCGTCACGGTCGTGACCGAGGACGGCACGCGCGGCGCGCGCGGCTTCGTGACCGAGGCGCTGCCCGAGGGCGGCACCTATGTGTATGCCTGCGGGCCGATGCCCATGCTGCAGGCGCTGTGCAGCGTGACGCCGCTCGACGGTCAGCTGAGCCTTGAGGCGCGCATGGGCTGCGGCTTCGGCGCGTGCATGGGCTGCACCTGCGAAACGACGCACGGCAGCAAGCGCGTCTGCAAGGACGGGCCCGTGTTCACAAAGGAGGAGATCGTATGGCCGCAACAGCCGTAACGCTCTGCGGGATCGAGCTCGAAAACCCCATCATCCCGGCCAGCGGCACGTTTGGCTACGGGCAGGAGTTTGCGCAGCTGTATGACATCAATATGCTCGGCACGTTCTCGTTCAAGGGGACGACGCGCGCGCCGCGCTTCGGCAATCCCACACCGCGCATCGCCGAGTATGCCGGCGGAATGCTCAACGCGGTGGGACTGCAAAACCCCGGCGTGGACGCGGTCATCGCGCACGAGCTGCCGGAGCTGAAAAAGGTGTTTCACAAGCCGGTCATGGCGAATGTGAGCGGCTTCAGCGTGGAAGAATATGCCGAGGTCTGCGCCATGCTTGACGCGCAGCCGCAGGTCGGCTGGCTGGAGGTCAATATCTCCTGCCCGAACGTCCACGGCGGCGGCGCAGCCTTCGGTGCAGAGCCGTCGGCGGCCGCCGAGGTGACACGCGCGGTGCGCGCCGTGACGAAAAAGCCGATCATCCTCAAGCTCTCGCCGACGGCGGCAGACATCGCCGCCGTTGCCAGAGCCTGCGAGGACGCGGGTGCGGACGGCGTGAGCCTCATCAACACCCTGCCGGGTATGCGCATCGACCTTGCGCGCCGCCGCCCGCTGCTGGCCAACCAGACCGGCGGCATGTCCGGCCCCGGTATGTTTCCGCTGGCCGTGCGCATGGTCTATCAGGTGTACGAGGCGGTGCGCATCCCCATCGTGGGCATGGGCGGCGTGACGAGCGCGCAGGACGTTCTGGAGCTGATGCTCGCGGGCGCGACGGCGGTCGGCGTGGGCGCGGCGAACCTGGTCGAGCCGTATGCCTGCAAGCACATCATTGAAACTCTGCCGGACGCGATGGCGCGCTTCGGCATCGACGATCTCAGAGACATCATAGGAGGAGCACATCATGGGTAAGGACGTTATCATTGCGCTGGATTTTGACAGCCGGGAAAAGACGCTTGCGTTTCTCGACCGCTTTCAGGACGAGAAGCCGTTTGTGAAGGTCGGCATGGAGCTGTTTTATGCCGAAGGGCCGGACATCGTGCGCCAGATCCGCGCGCGCGGCCACAGGATCTTTCTCGACCTCAAGCTGCACGACATCCCCAACACGGTCAAAAAGGCGATGGCCGCGCTCTCGGCGCTGGATGTGGATATCATCAACCTCCACGCTGCCGGCACGAAGGCCATGATGAGTGCCGCGCTCGAGGGGCTGACCCGGCCGGACGGCACGCGCCCGCTGCTCATCGCCGTGACGCAGCTGACCTCCACGGATCAGGAGCGTATGGAGCAGGAACTGCTCATCCACGCGCCCATCGACGAGGTCGTGCTGCACTATGCGCGCAATGCGCGCGATGCCGGACTTGACGGCGTGGTCTGCTCCCCGCTGGAGGCGGGCAGCATCCATGCGCGCTGCGGCGCGGACTTTCTGACCGTGACGCCCGGCGTGCGCTTTGCCGACGGGGAGACCGGCGACCAGAAGCGCGTCACGACGCCGGAGCGCGCCCGGGAGCTCGGCTCGGACTACATCGTCGTCGGCCGCCCGATCACGCAGGCGGATGATCCCGTCGCTGCCTATCGCCGGTGCGTGGCCGCATTCGTCGGCTGAGCGCCGGATCAGAGATTTTTTCAACAGGAGGAACTGCTATGGATATCAAACACGAAGTTGCGCGCAGTCTGCTCTCGATCGAGGCGGTGTTCCTGCGCCCGCAGGAGCCGTTCACGTGGGCCAGCGGCATCAAGAGCCCCATCTACTGCGACAACCGCCTCATCCTGACCGCGCCCGAGGCGCGTGATCTGGTCGAGCGCGCCATCGCCGAGACGGTCAAGCGCGAGTATCCGCAGGCGCAGGTGCTCATGGGCACGGCCACGGCCGGCATCGCCCACGCCGCCATCGCCGCGCATCTGCTCGGTCTGCCGATGGGCTATGTCCGCTCGAGCAGCAAGGATCACGGCCGTCAGAACCGCATCGAGGGCAAGCTTGTCCCGGGGCAGAAGGTCGTGGTCGTCGAGGATCTGATCTCCACCGGCGGCAGCGTGCTCGACGCGGTGGACGCGCTGCGTGAAGCCGGCGCGGAGGTGCTCGGCGTCGTGAGCATCTTCACCTACGGCATGAAAAAGGGCGTGGAGCGGCTCGCCGCAGCGCAGGTCAGAAACGTGAGCCTCACGGATCTGGACACCGTCGCCAGCACGGGTGCGCAGGAGGGCTACATCACCGAGGCCGACGTCGCGCGGCTGCTGGCCTTCCGCGAAAACCCCTCCGACGAGAGCTGGATCCGGGCAGAAAGTCAGGTGTGATATGAAGCATCTGATCGACATTATGCAGTTGACCCCGCAGGAGATCATGGAGCTCATCGACACCGCCTGCGCGATCATGGAGCACCCCGAGCAATATGCCCACAAGTGCGACGGGAAGATCCTCGCAACACTGTTTTTCGAGCCGTCCACGCGCACGCGCCTTAGCTTTGAGAGCGCGATGCTCTCGCTCGGCGGCAAGGTGCTCGGCGTCGCCTCGGCGGAGAGCTCGTCCGCCTCCAAGGGCGAGACCGTCGCGGACACCGTGCGCGTCGTCAGCTGCTACAGCGACATCATCGCCATGCGCCATCCCAAGGAGGGCGCGCCGCTGGTCGCGTCCATGCACGCGCAGGTCCCGGTCATCAACGCGGGCGACGGCGGACATAACCACCCCACGCAGACGCTGGCCGACCTCATGACCATCTACCGCGAAAAGGGGCGGCTGGACGACCTGACGATCGGTCTGTGCGGCGACCTGAAGTTCGGCCGCACGGTGCACTCGCTCGTCGCCGCCATGAGCCGCTGCACGGGCATCCGCTTCGTGCTCATCTCCCCGGAGGAGCTCAAGCTCCCGCGCTACGTGAAGGACGAGTATCTCAAAAAGCCCGGCGTCCCCTACACGCAGTCCACGTCGCTCGAGGCCGTGATGCCGGAGCTGGACGTGCTGTATATGACCCGCGTGCAGCGCGAGCGCTTTTTCAACGAGGAGGACTACCTGCGCCTGCGCGACAGCTATATCCTCACGCCGGATAAGCTCGAGACCGCCAAGCCCGACATGAGCATCCTGCACCCGCTGCCGCGCGTCAACGAGATCGCAGCCGCCGTGGACAACGATCCGCGCGCCTGCTATTTCAAGCAGGTGAAAAACGGCCGCTATATCCGCATGGCGCTCATGCTCAAGCTGCTGGGCATCGACTGACGGGAGGAGAAACGTTATGCTTATTGATTCGATTCAAAACGGGATCGTCATCGACCACATCACGGCCGGCAAGGCCATGGAGCTCTACCAGATCCTCGGTCTGGACAAGCTCGCCTGCACCGTTGCCATCCTCAAAAACGTCACCAGCGGCAAGCTCGGACGCAAGGACATCATCAAGATCGACGGTGAGATGGAGCTCGACTGGGATCTGATCGGCTACGTCGATCCGAGCATCACGGTCAACATCATCCGCGGCGGCGAGCTGCAGGAAAAGCGCACGCTCAAGCTGCCCGAGCGCATCCGCGGCGTGCTGCGGTGCAAGAATCCGCGCTGCATCACCTCGACCGAGCGCGAGCTGCCGCAGGAGTTCGTGCTGACGGATCGGGAGCGGCGCGTCTACCGCTGCCTGTACTGCGAGACCGAGGCGGGAAAATGATCCCCCGGAAAATCTGAAAAACCAAGCGGTGCGTCCGGTTTCGGACGCGCCGCTTGTCAGCTTGACAAAAACCTCGTAGAGTTTCGCCGCCGGAGCGGCGAAAGAAAGTCCAATCATTTTCTTCGGCGACATGCGCGGCGAAGAAAATACTTCTCAGGCTGCAAGTGTGGAATTTGTGCGCCGTAGACGCACAAATTATGCGCGCAGCAGACTGCGGCCTCTTTGTCAAAAAGGAATACTTTTTGACAGTGCAGCGGCGCGTCCGGTTTCGGACACGCCGCTTGTGCTTGCCATCAGGCGAGCAGCCGGATGCCTTTGGTCATCAGGCTCAGCCCGAGGGCGACGATGAGGATCGTGCTGCCCTTGAGCAGATATTTGTTGTACCGCTTCGGGATGAATGCGCCCAGTAGACCGAACAGCAGCATAAAGACGCACGTGCCCGCGCCGAAGGCGAGCATGCTCACCGCGCCGCTTGCCCACGATCCGGACGAGGCGGCGAAGATCCACATCGACGACAGCGCGCCGCATGGCATCAGACCGGTCAGCAGCCCGACGGCGAACGCCTTGCCCCGGAAGCGGCAGGGCTTGGTCAGTTCGGGGCTGATCCGGCGCAGAAACGGTACGCCCCACATCCTGAGCCCGATGAGCACCACGAGCAGCCCGCTGACGGTCAGGAGCATGCTCCTGACCTGCAGATCGTAGCTGATGTATTTTCCGAGCGCGCCGAAAACGGCACCCATCAGTGTGTAGCTCAGCAGGCGGCCGCCGTTATAGAGCGGCGCATTGCCCTGTGCGAGCAGGATGCCGCCGCACATGCCGATGCAGTGCACGCCCGTGAGCAGGCCGATGACAAAGAGCGCACCGAAGCCGACGCCGCGCTCCGCGTTTGGCGTTTTGACCAGACCGGTGATGGCGGGGATGGCGAAATACAGGCACGCGACAAGCACGAGCGCGATCGCATCGGCGCGCCTCCCGCTGCGGCCGTCGCCGACGGGGTAGCCGGTCGCGGCGAGGATGCGTTCGATGTCCTCTGCCAAGAGAATGTCCGGGTCAAAGTTTGCCGTGACGGTGCTCTTGCGGTAGCTGGCCGTGCAGGAGAGAATGCCGCGCGTGTGCAGCAGCCTGTGCGCGATCTCGTCCTCGCATTGTGGGCAGATCATACCGTCGACCTTGCGGTCAAACACTTCATGGCTCATATTTTTTCAACCTCAATGCGTTTAATAATACGCCGTTGGAGCTCAGCGCCATCGCGGCCGCGGCGATGGAGGGATTGATGATGCCGGACGCCGCGAGCGGGATGCAGATGACATTGTAGACGGCCGCCCAGATCAGGTTCTGGCGCACGTTTTTCATGGTCGCGGCGGAGATGTCAAACACCGTCTGCACGCTTTGCATGCTGCTGCTGACGATCATCACGTCCGCCGTCGAAATGGCGATGTCCGCGCCGCAGCCGAGCGCGACGCCGATGTCGGCGCACGCCAGCGCCGGGGAGTCGTTGATACCGTCACCGATGAAGCACACGTGCTTTCCGCGCGCCTGCAGCGCCTTGACCGCGTCCGATTTGTCGGCGGGTCTGACCTCGCAGAGCACGTTTTCGATGCCCAGCATCCCGGCGATCCGCTCGGCCTTCTCCCGCTTGTCGCCGCTGATCATCCACAGCTCCATGCCGCGGTCCCTGAGCGCGCGGACGGCCTCGGCCGTGCTCGGTCGGAGCTGCTCGGCGCCGTCGGTGAGACCAAGCGTCAGTGTGCCGGTCTTGTCGAACACGACGGTGTCGGTCTTATAGGAGGTCTCCAGCTGCTCGCCGCCGCGAAACAGTACGCCGAGCTCCGCCGCGCGGCCGGAGCCGGTCATGATCGAGGTCGGCGTGGCCAGCCCCAGCGCGCAGGGACAGGCGATCACGAGCGTGGAGCAGACGCAGTTGAGCGCCGAGCGCAGATCTCCGGCGTCGAGCACGAAGTAGCGCAGGCAGAAGATGCCGGCCGCGACCAGAATGACCACGGGCGCGAACACGGTCGCGATCTTGTCGGCCAGCCGCGCGACGGGGGCTTTTTCCGACTGCGCTGCGCTGACGATGGCGATGATCTGCGCAAGCACGGTCTGCTCGCAAACGGCTGCGCATGAGAGCGTCACATCGCCCTCCCGGCAGAGCGTGCCGCAGTACATACGCGCGCCCGCGCTCTTCGGGATCTGCTCGCTCTCTCCCGTGAGCATGGATTCGTCGACCGTGCACGACCCGCTCAGCACGGCGCCGTCGATCGGCACGCGCTCTCCGCTGCGGACCTGCACGATATCGCCGGACGTCAGCGTGCGGATATCGACGGTCTGTACCGTGCCGCCGCGCAGCACGTTCGCCGTCTCCGGCTGAAGGCGGATCAGCTTTCGGATCGCTTCCGAGGCTTCATAGCGCGAGGTGCACTCCATATACTTGCCAAACAGGATCAGCGACAGCAGCACGCCCTCGGAGAGGAAGTACAGCTTCACGTCGTGGTGCACGGTCAGCGCGATGCAGGCGCTGTGCAGATAGATCACGGTCGTCGACACGGCGACCAGAAAGTCCATGCCGAGCACGCCCAGCCGCAGTGCCTTGTACGCGCCCTTGTAGAAATATGCGCCCGGCCAGAACTGGAGCACGGACGCGATCGCAAGCTGGATCAGCGGGTGCAGATTCCAAAACAGGGGCATCGTCAGAAGGGCGCTGATGCAGAGCGTCCTTAACAGCCGCAGCCGGCCGCCGATCTCGCTCTCGGCGTCGCCACAGGCGGGACACGAGACGGAGACGTCACTTGGCTGCATCGTGTTTCAGCTTCAGATACTGCCGGAAGCACACCCACGAGCACGGCAGGCAGCACACCGGAATGTGGAACAGCAGCACCCAGCTCAGCCAGTCCACGCCCTGATAGAACACGCCGTTATACGTGACGCCCTTGATCAGCGCAAAGTACGAGTAGTTCCACACGCCCCAGTTGCCCGTGAACGAGCCGCAGAGGTGCAGGATGAGAAACGACGCCGTCGTGAACACACCGGCGACCGCGCCCACCAGCGTCGCGGACGGGCGGCCGCTCCTGGCCAGAAACAGCGTCACGACCGGCAGCACGTATACCGTGAGATTCAGCACCCAGAGCGAGAGCGGAATGGAGTAGCCCCAGTTGAGTGCCTGACGGATGTGATCCCCGTCGTGGATCAGTACGGCGACGATCATGACGATCGCGCAGGTGGTGACGGTTTTGATGACGGCTGCGTCGAGCTTGCTGTCGAGCAGTTTCACCGTTTTTTCTTGAGCTTCCGACATAGTGATCCTCCTAAGCAAATATTACTGCGAGGTCAATATTGACCAGTTGGTAATTCTAAAGTAGCACGGAGAAAAAGGGGTGTCAAGGTTTTATCTACCGCTTGGTAAGAAAAATGCGAAGCCAAGTCGCCACCGGCAAAAGGCTACGAGGTTCTTTGAAAAATTTCCCCGTCCCGGCGGACAAGCGTCCGCCGGGACGGGGCATAGATGCACGGAAGCGGTTGCAGGGCATTCGCGTCGTATTGTGAAATGCGCTGTACAGGGCGAAAAACCGCTCTGCATCCTGCCGGGATTTGAGCCGGACACCCAGCTTTTCCAGCGTCCCGAAAGCATCCGGCAGCTGGGAGGCAGCCGAACGGATATCGAACAGCAAAGGCAGTATGGGGAACATACAGCGGAAAAATCTAGCAAAAGCTCCCTGCAAAACGGAATACAACCCGATTCGACCGTTCGTTGAAAAAGTGGACGGTCTTTCTTTTTGTCAACGTTCACTTCCGTTGAGAACTTGGCTAAAAATATGTTCAGCTTCTCAATTGAAATGCTACATAGCCGCCGGTGCTTCCCTCGTCGACGGTTATGCCCATCTTTACTACAGATCCAAAATATCCTCGGTGCAGGCAATGGAGCAGGGAATACTTCTTCCGAGGTCAGATGATTTTGGGAGCCGCTGGGAAAATATAACCGAGCAAGGCAAAATAACAGAACCGGATTTGAACCCGGTTTTCGACTAAAAAATACGCCGTTCTAACGCAAGAATTGGGAAATTTAAGAATCCGGGAAAAAGGAAAGTCCAGCAAACCCTTGAGTTTGCTGGACTCTTTTGGCGGATAGGGTGGGATTCGAACCCACGAGCCGCTTGCGCGACTACCTGATTTCGAGTCTTGTTCGCACTTGGCATTTCCGTGTCTGCTGTGGTCGGTGACGGCAGCTTTGGAAACGGCGAAAGCCCTTGTGCTGCAACGGATTTTGGACGCGCCGACCGGTATTGACCAGCTCCATATCAGAAAAAACCTGAGTTCAAATTGAAATGAGAAATGCCCCAAAACGACCAGCTTTTTGCACGCTGGCAAGAAAATACGCAAGAAGAAAGCCCTTGTCCGGTATGGCTTTGCGAGCGGCCTCCCGGATAAATGCAAGAAAAACCGGCTCAAAACAAATCACACGAAGCACCCTTTCGGACCGAAACACAGAAAGGAGTCTTCGTTATGAAATACGACGCCAAGGAATTCAAAAGATACCCAGAGATTATGAGCAAGGAGCAGATGCGGATCGCCTGTCACATCAGCAAACGGACGGCTCTCTATCTTCTCCAATTCAACCTGATTCCCCACACCTTCACCGGCAAGAAAACCCGCTGCTACGCCATCAAAAAGAGCGATGTGATCGCTTTTATGAACGACCGTGAGGTCAACCCGGAAAAATACATAGCGCCGAAGAACTGGTACAAATACGGAGGCGAAATAGTTCGGCCCTATAAAATTCGCATCCAACCGCCGTGCGCCAAGGACGAGAAGAAGCTCCGGCGCTACTATGAGAGCAAGCTGGCTGCGCTGCCGGATGTGATGGATGTGGCCGCCGCCGTGGACTTCACAGGCTATAACCGACGCACCGTCTGCCAATGGATACGCGTGGGGAAGCTGAAGGCGCTGTCGCTGCTGCAGAAGTACATGATCCCCAAATGCTATCTCATCGACTGGCTCTGCTCAGACGATTACAACAACACAAACCGAAAATCCCGCCGGCATATCGATATGCTTTGGGAGGCGCAGAAATGGAGAGATTGATGCGGACATTTTCCCTTGTTTTCTCAAAAAGAGGCACAGGGGCATCATTCCCTTGGCGTCTGTTGAAAAAACGCCGATTCTGTGATACTATAATAACAATAAGCCGAGCGTTTGCTGAAGCCACCGAAAAGCCGGGAGGGAACAAAAATGAGCAGTAATTTCCTCAACGATGAAAACAAGGGCGATATCATCATTTACCAGTCTGAAAGCGGCGAGACAAAAATTGATGTCCGGTTTCAGGATGAAACTGTCTGGCTGACACAGGCACAGATGGAGGAGCTTTTCCAATCTTCCCATGCAAATGTGGTTGAGCACATCAAAAACATCTATTCCGAAGGTGAGCTGGACGAAAGTTCAACCTGTCGGAAATTCCGACAAGTTCGCCGCGAGGGAAATCGCAATGTGGAGCGCGAAAGACTATATTATAACCTGGACATGATCATCTCTCTGGGCTATCGCATCAGGTCCTCCATTGCAACGCAGTTCCGCCGCTGGGCTACCGAGCGCTTGAAGGAGTACATGATCAAGGGCTTCGCCATGGATGATGAGCGCCTGAAGAATCTCGGCGGCGGCAGCTATTGGAAGGAGCTTCTTGACCGCATCCGGGACATCCGTTCCTCCGAAAAGGTGATGTACCGTCAGGTCCTCGACCTCTACGCTACTAGCGTGGACTATGACCCCAAAAGCGCCGAGTCGGTGGCTTTTTTCAAAATGGTGCAGAACAAGCTGCACTATGCCGCCCATGGCCATACCGCCGCAGAGGTGATTTTTGAGCGAGCCGATGCCGAAAAGCCATTTATGGGGCTTACCGCATTTTCCGGGGATTTTCCCACGGCGAAGGATATTGCTGTTGCAAAGAACTATCTCTCTGCGGACGAACTGAAGATACTGAACAATCTCGTTTCCGGATATTTTGACTTTGCGGAAATTCAGGCGATGCGCCGCCGGCCCATGTGCATGAGCGATTATGTAGAGAACCTGGACCGCATCCTTGCCTCCACCGGAGAAGCCCTGCTTACCGACGGGGGAACCGTAAGCCACACGCAGGCGATGGAGCAGGCAAAGGCGGAATACAGGAAATATCAGGTGCAGAATCTTTCTCCCGTGGAGGAGGAATATTTGCAGACCATTCGCAGCATCGAGAAGGCGGCAAAAGAGGGCGAAAAACGCTGACTCTGAAATGCCTTCACAGGGAAGTGATCCTCTTTGGGCCGGTATACTGCGGGTATGGATAGGGGCTGTCGTAAATATTCACAGGAGATTGTATATGGGTAACGAACAAGCGGAGATCGATGGCCTCCGCTTGCTTTATATGTTGGCTTCTGTAATTAGTCTGGAATCGATTCCTTGATTAAAGTCGACAATGCGCTTCCTTTTTGATGGTTTATGAGCCCCACGCCAAAGATGCAGACCTACTCTGGGCATGTGGCTTATGTGCGGGATTCACCGGGATCGACAACTACATACAGAAAGAAAATAAGGGCTTATCGGCTGACAGCGCTCTACCATGCGCTGTTGACGATAGGCCCTTATTATCCTGCTGCCGGACTGGCACCGTGAGATATGGCGTTTTACGGTCAAAAGAATGCGTTTCACCGTGAAACGCATTCATGAGGAAAAAACAGATTTCTTTTTGTCTCTCTCAATATATCTCGATATCTCATGTACCGAGGTATCATAAGTTTTGCGGAAAAGATTTATTCCGGCTCTTTTACTAGATATTCAGCCAAATAGGCTGGGACACAGTTGATCCAGAAGGTATACAGCCAGTCGACCTGAATGGTTTTGGAATCCAGATAATACTTTTCAAAATAGCGCGTAATACCACACATGAAGAAACGGAGCACTTCTCTCAATTCCGGCGTTATCGCACCCGGAAAATGGTTCCATTTCAGCAGCCTTACAAGATCCTCAACGCCCTTGTTTTCTATTTCGGAGCGCAGGTCATTCTGCCCGTAATAGGATAGAGCGTTTCCGAAGCCCTTGAGGGTGCCGTTATAAAGAAAGTTGTCCTTGCAGCAAGTAAAAAACGTTTCGAGAGAGTTTCGCTTCCCATCCGTATACCACAGAGGCTCGACAGTTATCCGATAGAGATAGGCAAGCAACTCGTTTTTATCCCGAAAGTGATTGTAAAACGTCCTGCTGCTAAGACCGGAGAGCCCCACGATATCCCCGACAGAAATACTCTCAAAGGAGTTGCTCTCAAGCAATTCCCTCAAAGCCAATGCAAATCTCTCTTTTGTTGATGGCAGAGCTTTCACGGTACCCCCCCCCAGTTTCTGTTAGCATAATAAAATTTTAACACAGTTTTTGCAGAAATACAAGAAATGAACGATTTGATAACGGCTCAAAACGGGAGAATTAAATTCAGAAAAAAGGATAATTATGAACTAATACAGAAAAGTGGAAGATTGTGAATGTATTTTGCCCCATGTTTGTTTTAAAATTAACACATCAAACGTGTGAGTCATGACGCACAACAAATCAATCAGACAGGAGGTAATTGAATTGGAGACATACAAGAGCAATTACATTCAGAAAAACTACGTGGAAGGCAAGGTCATTATTATCACCGGCGCCTCCAGCGGCTTCGGCAAGCTGACTGCAAAGCGAGCCGCAGAGATGGGCGGCAAGATCGTTCTGGCGGCACGCAGCGAAGAGAAGCTGAAGGAGACCGTGGCGGAGATCAAGGCGGCGGGCGGTGAGGCCAGCTACATCGTAACAGACGTGGCGAAAAAGGACGATGTTTTCGCAATGGCTAAATTCGCGGTAGATACCTACGGCAGGATCGATGTGCTTGTTAACAACGCCGGGACGATGCCGCTGGCCTTTTTCAGTGAGCATGAGCAGGCGCTGGACAAATGGGAACAGTGCATCGACATCAGCATCAAGGGCACTATTTTCGGCATCTCCGCCGTCTATGACCAGATGATCAAGCAGGGACAGGGACAGGTGATTAATGTCTCCTCCATCTACGCCAACTTCCCCGTTGCGGGCGCAGGCGTGTATCAGGTCGCAAAGATGGGCGTGCAGTATCTGGCGGAATCTCTGCGCAGCGAGTGTCAGGGCAAAATCAAGGTCACGACCATTAAGCCCACCGGCTTTATGAAGACCAACCTTTCCAGCAGCGTGGTCGATCAGATGGCAATGATGCCCGCAGTGGCAGGCCCCCTTGAAATCCTCAGCAACTGGGTAGAAGAGGCTCCGCTGCGTCCCGATTTCCATGACATCAACAGCATGACCTACAACGATCCTGATCCACAGGTCTTGGCGGACAATACTATTTATGCCATCAATCAGCCTTGGGGTGTCAGCATCGGTGATCTGACCGTGCGCGCTTCAGGCGAATCCTTTGTCATTTGATTAGGAGGTGTTTCGATGAACAGCTATAGAACCGAAAACTACATAAAAGACAAGGTCATTGTCATCACCGGCGCTTCCAGCGGTTTCGGCAAAGAGACCGCAAAGAAGGCCGCCGAGTTGGGCGGAAAGGTCGTTCTGGCCGCGCGGCGTGAGGAATTGCTCCGGGAAATTACGCAGGAGATCCGTGAAAGCGGCGGCGAGGCTTCCTACATCAAGACCGATGTTCGTGTGAAAGATCAGGTCAATGCCATGGCGAAGTTCGCCGTGGACACCTACGGACGCATTGATGTGCTGGTCAATGATGCCGGCACAATGCCGCTTGCCTATTACAGCGAACACGCAATTGCCATGGAAGCATGGGAGCAAAGCATTGCTACCGCGATCAATGGTACACTGTACGGCATCGCGGCGGTCTATGACCAGATGATTGAGCAGGGGCAGGGACATATCGTGAACATTTCCTCCATCCTCGGCAACTATCCCGTGAGCGGTTGCGGGGTCTATAATGTGACAAAGGCCGCCGTCAGAATGCTGGGCGACAGCCTGCGCGTAGAATCCCGCGGGAAAATCAAAGTTACCAACATCAAGCCCACATCCGTGGCAAATACGGGTCTGGTCTCTACAGAAGTAGATTATAATGCAGGTCTGTCCGGCATTTACGGGAAAATCATTGACGCATTTATGGGGTTGGCGATCCCCGATCGTCTTGACACGGAGAGCATCCATTGCTTTGACTTTTCTCCGTCTATTCTGGCGGACAACATCATTTACGCCATTGACCAGCCTTGGGGCGTGAATATCAGTGAGCTGACTGTCCGCGCTTCCGGTGAAGCCATGTTTGTATAAGGAGGTCACATCATGAGCCATAAATTTTTGGAGCCTATTAAAATCGGTAATCAGACCGTGAAAAACAGAGTGATGTTCCTTGCGATGGCAAAGAATATTTCTAATTTCGACGACAGCGTATCCGCAAAAGACATCGCCTATGTGGAATCGGTCGCCGCGGGCGGCGTGGGGCTTCTTGTTCCCGGCGCAATGATCGTAGACCCGGAGTGGCCTTCTGTGCTGCCCTTGCAGCCGGGCATTTATGATGACCGCTTTATCCCCGGGCTTCGCAGGCTGGTGCTTGCTGCCCATAAGTACGACGCAAAGATCCTGTTCCAGCTTTGGCATCCCGGCGCAACCAACTATTCCGGCATTGATCCGAAGACTGTGGACGAGCTGACGAAGGACGAGATCCACGCCATTCAGGACAAGTTTGTGGCCGCTGCCAAGCGTGCTATGGCCGCCGGTGCGGACGGCATCGAGTTCCAAACCTGTCATGGCTATCTGGCCTGCCAGTTCATTTCTCCTCTGTTCAATCACCGCACTGATGAGTACGGCTGGAATAAGGTAGAGGATCGCACCCGTTTTGCCACGGAGATTTTGACCCGCATCCGCAAGGTCATCGGACCGGATAAAATCATCTCCGTGAAAATGCAGGGCTTTGACTACCCCAAGAGTGAAGGTCCCAACGGCAACGACGGAATCACGCCGGAACAGGCCGCCGAGGTCGCTCCCTATCTGGAAAAGGCCGGTGCGGATATGATTGCAGTGTCCGCCGGCGGCACAATATATCATCAGGACGATATTATGTCCGGCGATGTGCATCGTGCCGAAGGCTGGAAGGTTCCTGCTGCTACCATGGTCAAGAATGCTGTTTCCGTTCCCGTAGTAGCTACCGGCAGCATCCGTCACCCGGATTTCGTGGATCAGATCATCAATGACGGCAAGTGCGACATGGTCGGCATGGGCCGCGGCATTCTGGCTGAGCGCGAATGGGTAAAGAAGTGTGCCGAAGGTCGCGAGGATGAGCTTCGCTACTGCATCTCCTGCATGAATTGCTTCAATGTCAATCCGTTCAGCTATGAGCAGACGAACTGCTCCGTGAACCCCTTTGCCCTGCGCGAAGGCTCCAAGCGCCCCATCGTTCAGGACGGGGACGGCCGTCTGGTGGCGGTCATCGGCGCAGGCCCCGCGGGCATGGAAGCTGCGGTCACGCTCAAACAGCGCGGCTTTGACGTGGTGGTGTTCGACAAACGCGATGAGATCGGCGGTAACCTCCATGTTGCAAAGAAGCCCCCCTTCAAGGGCAAATTTGAGTGGGCTATCGACTATTATAAGTCCATGGCAAAGAAGCTGAATATCACGATGAAGCTGGGGAAGGAGGTCACGGCGCAGGAGGTTCTGGCTCTCAAACCCTATTCCATTCTGGTTGCAACCGGCAGCAACGTCATTTCCATCCCACTCGAGGGGCTGGATCAGGTACAGACGGTTCAGGCGCACGACGTGCTTGCCAACGACATGCAGTTTGCAAACAAGAAGGTCGTTGTCATCGGCGGTGGCATTACCGGGCTGGAGACTGCGCTGTATATCAACCGTCAGGGCACTAATCAGGTTTCCGTGGTGGATATGCTGCCCGAATGGCCGGTGGATATGCTGGATATGCGCTATCAGAACGAAGCGCTGCTGGAGGTCCGCCACTGCAACGATCAGGGTGTTGCCCTATTTTATAATAACAAGGTTGTGAAATTTGCCGACGGCAAGCTGTTCATTGAGAGCACCAAGGACGGCGAGGTGAAGGAGCTTCCCGCAGACGTGATCGTTCTGTCCGTGGGTGTGAAGCCCAACGACGCACTGTGGCAGGAGCTGCTTGCTTCCGGCCATCCCAGCGTCTGGAAGGCGGGCGATGCCATCGCCACCGGCAAGATCAACAAGGCAGTCCTCCACGGCAGCAAGTTCGGCTACAGCCTGAACTGAAGCATAGTAAGGCGCTGTTCTTGCACACCCTTTAAAAAGATACGATAATCAACATGGCAATGCCCGGCTCCAAAACAGAGCCGGGCATTGTGCTGCATATTGCTTTACCAGCTTTTACGGTAAGCCGGGGCGACGTCGTATAAAATCTCCATATCCTTTCTGGTTTTCTCCCGATAGGAAAAAGCCCCTTTTCTCCGGCACCATTCATATTGAGCGGAGATCGCGACCTGAATCCCCAATGAAACAAGCTCAGCTGCGTTTCCCTTGTTTCGGATAATACCGGATTTCTGACAGTTCCCGATGAGCTTGACAAACCAGTCGTTGAAGACATAAACGGCGTCCATAATGCCGATGGAACGCTCCAACTCCGCTTTCAGCAACTCCAGCATAAGCTGGTAACCGCCGCGTTCAGACAGCTCCACGTAATAATTGAACAGAATCATGACCCGCTCAAAGTCATTTTCTGCGGCGATAAAGGAGGAGAAGTCTTCTTTAAACTGGTTCTGAAAGTCATTGAGAATAAAGCCGATGATCTGATCCTTATTGGAAAAAATCGAATAGAAGGTCACACGGGAGACACCGGCCTGCTCACAGATGCTGTTAACGGAGACAGACTCGTAACCCTTTTTACGAAATAATTCCATTGCCGTATCGGCAATCAAACTTGCCGTTTGGTGTTTGCCGGTCATCTTTGTCCCTTCTTTTCAAAAAATCTATGCTTACATTTTAGCATATTTGTAAAGCTGTTTCAAGCACAATGAAATTCTTCGTATGCAAAACACATACATGGTTTTTGTGACAATTTTAGAATGCTTTTCGCCGATATTGACATTTTTCGGCGATAATCTAAAATGAAAACAGCTTAGACATTTAATTAACAAATCAAGGAGGAAAAAGAGAAGTGGCACTGCTGAACTACAAGAAAGGAAAGACCGTGTCCTTTCAGGGGAAGGGAGAAAAAGCAAAACCCGTTTCCCTCGCCCAGTACATTATGCACTATGCCTACGGGGCGAGTGAGCCGACCATCCTGAAGACCGGCGATATCTTGATGCGCGGCTATGAGGGAGCGACGACGGAGGAGAAGCGGGAGTTTTATAAAAAGCTGATGGCTAAAATGGAGAACACCTCCAAGACCGGCAACTACTTTCTCCCGCATGGCATTATCCTAAGCCAAAAGGCTGCCGAAAACGTCATAGACTTTGTCTATACAGTAGAAGTCGGCGCAGGTGCGCACGTTTCCGCAGGCCCCTGTATCTGCGAGGTGGCGCTCAAGAAGTATCCGGAGGGCGTGACAGAGCCGGAGATCAAGGATCTCACACTCTATTACGGCGCGGACATCTATGAGAACCTGCCGCTCGGTCATCATCCTGTGACAAAGGAGGAGGCAAAGGAGATCCTTGCCGACATGCACAAAAAGGGCTATGTCCACAATGTCCTTTACATGTTCGGCAAAAAGTCCGGTGCGTTTGTCATGTGCAACTGTGACAGGGAGGTGTGCGCGGTCGTCAAGGGGACGCGCATCCTCGGGCCGGGGATCAACTGCGAAAAAGGCCCGGAGGTGATCAAGCGCGACAGAAGCAAATGTCTGGGCGCGCAGGAGTGCGGAATGTGCGTGAAGCGCTGCCCCTTCGGCGCAAATAAGATCAAGGACGGCATGGTCATTTTTGACAAGGAAAAGTGCATGGGATGCGAGCTGTGCGTCGCCACCTGCAAGGGCTGCGCCCGGGAGCTGGAGGAGCGCAAGGATTATGGCTATGATGAAGTAATGCATAGGGAGCTGCTGCTGGCCGGAAAGTACGGAAGACCCGAGCTGGACACGGTCACCCTTGAAGATAACAACAGGGAGGAATAAAAAATGGACTATTCAATGCTTCTCTCGCCGATGAAGATCGGCAATCTGGAAATCAAAAACCGCACGGTCATGACCGCCGCCGAGTTCAGCATGGGTCAGGCCAACGGCAAGCCCACGGAAAAGCTCATGGACTACTATGAGGAGCGGGCCAAGGGTGGCGTGGGACTGATCATCCCGGGGATCTGCCGCGTCAACGACATGTACGCGACATCTTCCTTTACCCAGCTTGCGATGAGCCATGACTACCATATCGAGCCGATGCGCGAATTCGTGGGGAGAATCCACAGGCACGGCGCGAAACTCGGCATCCAGCTGCACCACCCCGGCCGTCAGGGCTATGCCAGCAGCGTGAATTCCCTTCCGATGATCCTGCCGCTGGTGGAGAAAAAGCCGGAAATTATGGAGATGCTCTACAAGGCGACGCCTACGATGATGGCGCTGGAGGAGAAGGGAATCTGCCAGCCGGTCGCCGCCCCGTCCGTTTGTGAGCGCAGCTATCATGTCCCAAGCCCGATGCGCGCGATGACAAAGTTCGAGGTCAAGAGAACGATTCAGGATTTCATCGACGCAGCGGTCCGCTGCAAAAAGGCAGGCGTTGACCTCGTGGAGCTGCACGCGGCCCACGGCTATCTGATCCAGCAGTTCCTTTCCCCAAACACCAATCACCGCAAGGATGAGTACGGCGGGAGCTTTGATAACCGCCTGCGCTTTATCAGCGAAATCATCACCGGCATTAAGGCCGCCTGCGGAAAGGACTATCCGCTGATGGTGCGCCTGTCTGCCGACGAGATGTATGACCGGATCGGTAAGCCCGGAAAGGGCTATGATCTGGAGGAAGGAAAGCGGATCGCAAAACGGCTGGAAGAGCTGGGTGTTGACGCGATCAACGTATCCTCCGCCTGCTATGATACTTACAATTATTGGCTTGAGCCCACGTCCTTTGAGCCGGGCTGGCGGGCCTATCTGGCAAAGGCGATCAAGGAGACCGTCAAAATCCCTGTGTGCGCGGCCAACTTCATGCGCTCTCCCGATCAGGCGGAGCGGCAGCTTGAGGAGGGAGTGCAGGACTTTATCGGCTCCGCCCGCACCTTTATCTGCGACCCCTACTGGGTGAAGAAGACGGAGGAGGGACGCACCAACGAGATCAAGCGCTGCATCGGCTGCCTCAACTGCATCGAGAGCTTCACCTACGGGGCATTGAGCGGAAAGAACGGCGAATGCGCGCTCAATCCCGCGGTCGGACAGGAGCGGTTTTTCGCCAACATGCCGAAGGACGGCGAGGGGCGCAGGGTCGTTGTTGTCGGCGCAGGCCCCGCCGGTTTGATGGCGGCGGAGATCATGGCGAGGCGCGGCTTTGCCGTGACCGTTTTTGAGAAAGAAGAGAAGGCCGGAGGACAGGTGAAGACCGCCTCGACCTGCCTGCTCAAAGGTAAGCTCTACTGGTCGATCGAAGACCTGATGGCAAACGTGGAGAAGCTCGGCGTAGAGGTAAAGCTCGGCACGGAGGCCACGGAAAAGGCCATCGCCAAACTCAAGCCCTATGCCGTCGTCATCGCGACGGGCGGCGTCCCGGTAAGACCGCGCTCAATCAAGGGCATCGACCTGCCCAATGTCTGCACTGCGCCGGAGATCATTATGGGTGAGAAGAAGATCAGCGGCAAGATCGTCGCGGTGATCGGCAGCGGCATGACGGGGCTTGAAACAACGGAGATCCTCAACGAGAGCGGAAACCATGTGGTCGTCGTTGAGATGGCGGAGGAGATCGCACCGGGTACTTGGTTCCAGCTGAAGGATGACGAGCTGAGCCGGATTCAGAAATACGACACGGAGTTTATGCCGGGCAAGCGCCTGATGAAGATTACGGAGGACAGCGTGATCCTCGAGGACGTCAGAACCAGTATGCTGACCACGGTGACGGTTGACGAGGTCGTCTTGTCTCTGGGCGTCCGCCCGGTAAACGCGCTGGCAAAGGCGCTTGAAAATCAGTACCCGTATGTGGTAACGGTCGGAGACGCGTGCAAGAGCGGGAGGATCGCGGATGCGGTACACAGCGCGTATGACGCGGTCATGCGCATTAAGTAAGGAAAGAGGGGTTTGAAATGAAGAAAACATATAAGGCGCTTCTCTGCGGCGCGGCGGCTGTCGCGGCGGTCGGTATCGCATACGCAATGGACGAGCGCTTCTTTGAAAAGGCAAAGGATAAGCTTACGGTATTCAAGTGCCGCGCGAACAGCAAAATCATGGAGCAGGCGCTCCCGCTTACGGACGCCATGTTCCCCGGCCCGAAGGTGGTAAGCGGAGCGGACAGCGCAAAGAAGATCCCGGAGGTACTCAAAGAGCTGAACGTGAACAAGGTCATGATCGTGACCGGCCCAACCGTCGGCAGAACCATTGTCCCGCCCATCGCGGAAAATCTTGAGCGCCATGGTATTGGCTACACGATCTATGATCAGGTGGAGGCAAACCCCTCGGTGAAGACGGTGGAGGCGATCCGTGCGCAGTATCTGGAAAACGGCTGCGACGGCTTCCTCGCGATCGGGGGCGGCTCCCCCATGGACGCCGCCAAGGCGGCAGCGGCGCGCGTTGCCAAGCCCAATACGCCGATCGGGAAGATGGCGGGCCTGATGAAGGTCATGATAAAGGTCGCTCCGATCGTTGCCGTCCCCACCACGTCCGGCACGGGCAGCGAGGTCACAATGGGCGCTGTGATCTCCGATCATGACGAGCGCCACAAGTACGCGATCATGGATCCCAACCTCGTCCCCAAATATGCCGTTCTCGACCCGAAGCTGACGGTGTCCATGCCGAAATTCGTCACCGCGACGACGGGTATCGACGCGCTGACCCATGCGGTAGAGAGCTATGTCACGTGGGCGTATAACAACAACGCCAGCAACCGCAATGCGGAGGAAGCGGTGGTAAAGATATTCAGAAATCTCAAGCGCGCCTATGAGGACGGGAACGATCTGGAGGCCCGCGAGGCCATGCTCATCGCCTCCTATAAGGCAGGGCTTGCCTTCAACCACACCGGCGTCGGGTATGTTCACGCGATTGCCCACGCAATGGGCGGCATCTATAACACCGCGCACGGGCTCGCGAACGCGGTCATCATGCCGATTGTTCTGGAGGACTACGGCACGGCAGTCCATCCCCAGCTTGCGCATCTTGCGGAGATTACCGGCGTGAAGACGACCGGCAGCGACGCAGAGAAGGCAAACGCCTTTATTGCTGCGATCCGTCAGATGAACAGGGAGATGGGGCTTCCCACGGGCTTTGACTTCATCGAGCAGAAGGACTTCCCGCAGATCATCAAGTGGGCGCTGGCAGAGGGCAACGGAACCTATCCCGTGCCGGTAATCTACAATGAGGCGCGCATGAGGCATGTCCTCAACCGCATCGTTCTGGAAGCCTGAACATGCACGAGCTGGGTCTGATTATAGACGTCGTCGAGAAGGTTGACCGGATCGCCGAAGAACAGAACCTTAAGAAAATTGATAAGGTGGTTCTTCAGGTGGGCGAAGCGTTTTCCGTTGTCCCGCAGATGATGAAAGCTGTGTACAGGCGTTCCATACCGGGGACCCGGCTGGAAGGCTCCGCACTGGAGATTGAAATCATAGAAGCCTCAGCAAAGTGCCGGAACTGCGGAAGCGTCTTTAATCCCTTCACCTGCGACGCACAGTGCCCCTGTTGTCAGGAGAGCGAATATACCGTGCTCTCCGGGAAAGAGTTCTTAATTAAAGAGATACTGGCTTGTTAGCCGAAGCTCCCCGGGCAGGCCGCTCGGGGAGCTTTGCAAAAAGGAGGACAAGATTGTTATGGAAAATTATCGAGTGATAGAGATCAAGCAGAGCGTATTTGCGGACAATGATCAGGACGCAAACAGGCTCAGGCAGGAGCTGAAGGAGAACAAGACCTTCCTACTGAATTTGATGTCATCCCCAGGCAGCGGCAAGACAACAACATTGAAGCAAACGATTTCCCGCATGAAGAATAAGTACCGTATGGCGGTTATGGAGGCGGATATCGACTCGGACGTGGACGCTGCGGCTATTGCGGATACGGGGATCAGGACGATTCAGCTCCACACCGGCGGCATGTGTCACCTTGACGCCGACATGACCCGGCAGGGATTGAGAAGCATGGGAATCCAGAATGTGGATATTGCCATCCTTGAAAATGTGGGAAATCTTGTGTGCCCCGCGGAATTTGATACGGGCGCGGTAAAGAACGCCATGATCCTTTCCGTGCCTGAGGGGCATGACAAGCCGCTGAAATACCCGCTTATTTTTCAGGTCTGCGACGCACTTATCATCAACAAAATTGACGTTCTGCCATATTTTGATTTTGATTTGGAAAAGGTTATTTCTTATGCGCATATGAGAAATCCGGAGTTAAAGATATTTCCCATTTCCGCAAAGACCGGCGAAGGGGTCGACACATGGTGCGAGTGGCTCAGTCAAGAAGTGAATCTATGGAAAAGTAAATAGGAAACGAATTGATTTCTGCACTTGCTCAGTTTTGAACAAGTGCATTTTTTATTCAAGTGCAAATGCCTATTGAATCGGTTTATACTAGACACTCGTAAAAAGGTTTAATTATAAACCTTTGGAATACTGGCAGATCTGCGATGTAATTGGAATTCGGTTTACCCGTGTGGTCAAGACAGCTTTCTGGATATGGAATCGCTATTTGAGCAGCTGGCCGGCACTTACACAAGGCAGGGCGACTATTGCCTACCCGATGTTTGCTTACCGCCCGAAGAAGAACGCCCCATCGGCGTTTACGGGCAGCGGCGGCGAGCTTTTCTGAAGGCGCACCACCGGGTGCTGTATTATAACCTGCTGACCGCCGGGACACTGGGCGGCCACCTTGCGGACATCGAGGAGCAGGCGCAGGAACTCTTTCTTCGGCTGGTAGAACAATACGCAGACACCGAGGGCGTGACGGAGGCCTTGAAAGCCGATGACCCGATGGCGTGGGTGCGGAAGATGAACGGCATCCGAAACCGAGCGAACGAGATCGTGATGCAGGAAATTGTATATGGGTAACGAGCAAGCGGGGGTCGATGACCTCCGCTTATTTTATATACAGAAAAAGAACAATGCTGTTTTACAATGGCATTGTTCCGAACTTTGTTGACATTGTTCTTTTATCCGGGTATAATGTACTTGTGATTTTATGCGTGGAGGTATCCCCTATGGCTGAAATGATTTCGGTAAGAGAGGCAGCAGTGCGCTGGAATATAACGGAGCGGAGAGTTGCGACGCTCTGCAAGAATGGGAGAATCGCCGGTGCGAAAAAGCAGGGCAATCGTTGGCTGATCCCCGCTGATACGCAGAAGCCGGCGGATCAGCGGCTCAAGACGGGCGCTTTCCGCAAGACGGAGCGCGCGCCGAAGCTGCCCCTGCCCATCGGCGTGTCCAACTACTGCCTTGCATCGTCGGAATACTACTACATCGACAAAACAATGATGATCAAGGACTTCATCGACGAGCGTCCGATGGTGACACTGTTTACCCGCCCCCGGCGCTTTGGCAAGACGCTGAATATGGATATGCTGCGCACTTATTTTGAAAAGAGCGACAAGGATACTTCAGTCTATTTCCGGGATAAGAAGATCTGGGCCTGCGGCCAGAAGTACCGGGATTATCAGGGCAAGTACCCTGTGATCTTCCTGACCTTCAAGGATGTGAAGTTTGACACTTGGGAGGAGACCTTTGCGGCCATCCGGGATATTTTCGCAAAGGAGACCCGGCGGCACAAAGAGCTGCTGACCAGCGAAAAATGCGACGAGTATAGCAAAAAGACCTATGCAAAGCTGGCAGACGGCAAGGTCAACGAGGTTGAGCTGGCTTCTGCACTGCTGGACCTGTCCGCTATGCTGCACAAGCACTATGCCGTTGCGCCCATTATCATCATCGACGAGTACGACACCCCCATCCAGCAGGGCTATCAGAAGGACTATTACGACAAGGTCATCCGGTTTATGCGAAACCTGTTTTCCGGCGGGTTCAAGGATAATCAGCACCTGTCCTTCGGCTTCCTCACCGGCATTCTGCGGGTGGCCAAGGAGAGCATCTTCAGCGGGATGAACAACCTGTCCATCAACTCCGTGCTGGATAATAAGTACAGTGCCTACTTCGGCTTCACCGCCGATGAGGTGATGGAGATGGCGGAATACTACGGCGCTGCCAATAAGTATGACGAGATTTGCCAGTGGTACGACGGCTACCGCTTTGGCAAGACGGAAATTTTCAACCCGTGGTCGGTGGTCAACTACTTCAGCAACGAGTGTGAGCCGAGACCCTTCTGGGTCTCCACCGGCAGCAACGATATTATCGGGGAAGTGCTTGCCCAGGCAGATGAGGAGATTTATAACCGTCTGACTTCCCTGGTCAACGGCGAGACCTTCACCACCTTCATCGACACCGGTGTGATCTATCCGCAGATCAAGAGCAATCCCTCCACCATTTACAGCTTCCTGCTGGTGACCGGCTATCTGAAGGCGCTGAAAACCACGCCCTCCTTCAGCGGCGATTTTATGTGCGAGGTCTCCCTGCCCAACCGGGAGATTTCTCTGGTGTATAACAAGGAGATTTTGCAGCGGCTGGAGAATCTGATCCCGCCGTCCACGGCGATTTCTGTTCAGGAGGCCATCTTCTCCGGCGATAACGCACGGCTGAAAGCGCAGATCCAAACGCTGCTGACCCAGTCGGTCAGCTCCTTCGATACTGCCGGGGAGAACTTCTACCACGGCTTTATGCTGGGACTGTGCGCCCTGCTGGGCGGCGCTTTCGTGACCTCCAACCGGGAATCCGGCGACGGGCGCTATGACATTCAGCTGAAGCCCACGCAAAAGGGTCTTCCGGGCATCCTGATTGAGCTGAAAGCGGAGAAAAATTGCAGCGACGAAAAGCTGAAAAAGCTGTCCGAGACGGCCTTACAGCAGATCAACGACAAGAAATACGAAACCGAGCTGACGACCGCCGGGGTCAGGACGATTTATAAATACGGCGTGGCCTTCAGCGGTAAAAAGGTCGAAGTGGCGGTTGGATGAGGCTGACGAATTTCAAAGTATCAGCTTTCGGCTTCCAAAGTGCCAGCACGGTGGTTCCAAAGTGCCAAATTGGCACTTTGGAGATGTGCTTATATCAAATGCTAAATGAATTAACAAAAATCGAGGGAGACTGCTTATGAAATCAAATTTTGATTTTCTGAATCGATACTGGCCTGCATTGGCACAGATTGGCGCAACCGCAGAAACCTATGTCTATTCTGATCCCAATGCCTGTATCTATAAACTCGGAATGTTTGCCGAGCGCTTAGTGCAGGAGATCCTTGTCTTTGAGCACATTGCGGAGCCGGCTGTTGACAACACCCACGCAAATCGAATTCGCATTTTGAAGCGAGCCGGTTTATTGCCGCACGAAATTGACAACACGCTATATGTTCTTCGCAAGACAAGAAACTCGGCAGTACATATAGGTACGGACTCCGTGGACGAAGCAAAGACATTGCTATCCTTGACATACAATCTTGCTGTTTGGTTTATGGAAACCTATGGAGACTGGGGATATATTGCGCCTGAGTTCGTTATGCCGAGCGAGACCACGCACGAAGATTTGGAATCCGTTATTGCCGAGCAGGAAAGGAAAATCGAGGAATTGACGAAGCAACTGGCCGTGGTCAAGACCGCCGCTTCGGGCAAAACGCAGAAGGAGCGCGCAAGGAGGTCAGAATCTGTCTCCGCTATGATGAATTGGAATGAGGCGCAGACCAGATGCTTGATTGACGAGCAGCTTCGTCTTTCTGGTTGGGAAGCTGATACGCAGAACCTGCGCTACAGCAAAGGAACGCGTCCTGTAAAGGGGAGAAATATTGCCATCAGCGAATGGCCTACCAATTCGGCTTTTTACGAAAACGGGTATGCGGATTATGCATTCTTCGTTGGCGAGAAGCTCGTAGCATTGATGGATGCAAAAAAGATGTCGGAAGATGTGGCATCTACCATCGATGTGCAGGTAAAGGACTATGCTGCACATATTAAGCCGGAGGATATTCCACATACGGTTGGAAACTGGAATGGTTATCAGGTCCCCTTCCTCTTTGCTTCAAATGGCAGGGCGTATTTAGAGCAGCTGCGGACGAAGTCTGGTATTTGGTTTTTGGATGTCCGGGAACAGGAAAATCAACCGTATCCTATTCGGAACTGGTTTAGCCCAAGTGACCTGATGGAAAAACTTGGTCAGAATACAGCGGCGGCCAATCAAGCGCTGGCTGCGGCAGATAATTCGTTTATGACAGATCCTAATGGGTTGAATCTGCGCGACTACCAGATCAAGGCCATTGATAAGGCAACAGAGGCAATCGTTGACGGCAAGAGAACGGCCTTGCTTGCAATGGCCACCGGAACGGGCAAAACCCGTACTGTTCTGGGACTTATCTACAAGATGCTGGAATCCAAGCGTTTCCGTCGTATTCTTTTCCTTGTGGATCGAGTGTCCCTCGGTGAGCAGGCAATGGACACCTTCAAAGATGTCAAGCTGAAGGAACTGCTGACGCTGGACAAAATATATGAGATCAAAGCGATCGATGACAATATCATCAATCTGGAAACCAAGGTCAGCATTTCAACGGTGCAGGGGCTTTTGAAACGCACGATTCTGGCAGGAGAACCGGATTTGATGCCCGGTGCATTTGATTTGATTATTGTGGACGAAGCCCACCGAGGCTATATTCTTGACCGTGAAATGACGGAAGAAGAAATCCTCTACGATAATCAAGATGATTATATGAGCAAGTACAAGCAGGTTATCGAGTATTTCGATGCGGTGAAAGTTGCCTTGACTGCTACGCCCGCCCTGCACACGACCGAGATTTTCGGGGAGCCGGTCTATACCTACAGCTACCGTGAGGCGGTTATCGATGGCTGGCTGGTGGATCACGATCCTCCGTATCTGATTAATACGGATTTCATTGAAAATGACGCACAGTTCAAGAAGGGTGAAACCTTGGCGCAATATGACCCCAACACCAATGAACTTTTGAACGGTGCAGTTTTGGACGATGAAATGGATTTCGATGTGTCGGAGTTCAACCGCAAAATTGTTCTGCCGGATCATACCCGCAAGGTGCTGGAAGAAGTTTCGACCTACCTGAATCCGGAAAGTGGAGAAAAGACGCTGATTTTCGCAGTAAATGATGCACACGCTGACCGTATTGTGGATACGCTCCGAGAGATTTACAAGCCCTATGGCATTTCCAATGATGCCATTATGAAAATCACGGGCAAAACTGCCGGCGGCAACAAAAAGAAGATTTTGCAGGTGATCAAGCAGTTCAAGAACAACCAGTACCCCAACATTGCCGTAACAGTCGACCTGCTGACTACCGGAATCGATGTGCCGGCAATTTGCAATTTGGTGTTTATGCGCAAGATCAACAGCCGGATCCTCTTTGAGCAGATGCTGGGACGCGCTACTCGCCTTTGCCCGGAAATCGGAAAGACGCACTTCAATATCTTCGATGCAGTTCGCGTGTACGAGGACTTGGACGACACTTCCAATATGAAGTCAGTCTCCGTCAGCAAATCAATGGCTGAATTGTTGGAGGATTTGTTCCGTCCGGGTGAGGCCAGCAAGCAGCCTGTTAAAGATCGCATTTTGGCAAGATTGCAGCGTAAGAGCAACAATCTGACCGATGAGCAAAGGTATGATGTATCCGAGCGTTTAGGCGGAAAAACAATTCGGGAATATGCGAAAGAATTGAAAAGCGGCACAGAGGAAGCGTTTGTGCAGCGCTGTCGGGAGGATAAGGATTTCCTGCTTTGGCTTGATAACCTGAAAGGTAAAAAGCGCGGGCATTACTATTCCGAAAAGGAAGATACCCTTTTGGAAACGACCCGCGGCTATGGTGACACGGAAAAACCGCAGGATTATCTGGACTCTTTTGTGGCCTATGTCAACGAGAATAAAGACCGCATTGAAGCGATCCTCATTGCCTGCACCCGCCCCAGCGATATGACCAGGGCGCAGCTTCGGGAGCTGAAGCTGGAGCTGGATAAGGAGAATTTCAACGAGAGCAGCTTGAATGAAGCGGCCAGTGCGGTGAGCAATGAACGGATCGTGGCAGACATTATCGCCTTTGTTCGTCGGGCTGTACTTAAAACGCCGCTGGTGAACCACGATGACCGCGTGAAAATGGCCTTTTCTAAACTGATCTCGGCGCATCACTTTAACAAAATGCAGCTGGATCTGCTGGAAAAGATCAAGGTATATATGCTTCACGAGAGCATTCTCAATACCGAGACCTTTGAGGCACCGGCGTTCAAGATGGATGGCGGTTTCGCACGCTTTAACAAGAAGTTTGGCGGGCAGCTTGCGGAGATTATCCGCGAGATCAACACTTATATTTACGAAGGAGCAGCTTAAATGAGCACGCAAGATATTGTACAGAAACTTTGGAACCTCTGCAATGTGCTGCGGGATGACGGTATTACTTATCACCAGTATGTGACAGAACTGACCTACATTCTGTTTTTGAAAATGGCCGATGAGACCGGTGCAGATAAGGATATTCCCGAAGCATATCGTTGGGGCTCTTTGACCAGCCGTTCCGGCATTGACCTGAAAAAGCACTACTATACGCTGCTCAGCAAGCTGGGCGAAGAATCCGTTGGCCGCGTGGCGCAGATTTACGCCAACGCATCCTCCAGCATCGAGGAGCCGAAAAACCTCGAAAAAATCATCACGGAAATTGATAAGCTAGATTGGTATGAGGCCAAAGAGGAAGGTCTGGGCGACCTATATGAAGGACTCTTGGAGAAAAACGCCAACGAGAAGAAGTCTGGTGCCGGTCAGTACTTCACCCCTCGTGTGCTGATCGATGTGATGACGGAGCTCATCAAACCCCAGCTGGGAGACAAGTGCTTTGACCCGGCCTGTGGTACTTTTGGCTTTATGATTGCAGCCAACCGCTATGTCAATGCGCATAACGATATGTATGCACTCTCTGACCGTCAGGCGGATTTCCAGCAGAACAAAGCGTTCAACGGCGTGGAGCTGGTGCACGAAACCCATCGCTTGGCATTGATGAATGCCTATCTGCACAATATGAATGCCAATATCACATTGGGGGATTCTCTCGCACAAAGCGCCAAGGGATTGAAAGATTTTGATGTCATTCTGACCAATCCGCCCTTTGGCACGAAAAAGGGCGGTGAGCGCGCCACCAGAGATGATATTTCTTTCCAGACTTCAAACAAGCAGCTGAACTTTTTGCAGGTGATCTATCGCAGCCTGAAGGCGGACGGCAAGGCCCGCTGCGCCGTAGTGCTGCCGGATAATGTGTTGTTTGCTGCCGGAGACGGTGCCAGCGTGCGCCGGGAACTGATGAATTTCTGCAACCTTCATACCATTCTGCGCTTGCCCACCGGCATTTTCTATGCGCAGGGCGTCAAGACCAATGTGCTGTTCTTTACCCGCGGGACAACCGAGCAGAATAACACCACCGAGGTTGCGTTCTACGATATGCGCACCAATATGGACAGCTTTGGTAAGACCCGGCAGCTGCGCAAGAGTGATTTCGACGAGTTTGTGGCAGGGTATGAAGACACATCCAAGCGCACCGGCGAGCGCTGGAGCAAATTCACTCGTGAGGAGATCGCCAAGAACCCGGACGATAGTCTTGACCTTGGCTTGATCCGCGACGACTCCATCGTGGATTATGACGATCTTCCTGACCCTGTAGAAAGCGGCGAGGAAGCAATTGCGAATCTGGAAGAAGCGGTCGATTTGCTGAAAAGTGTTGTGCGTGAGCTTCGTGCTCTGACGGAGGAGAAGTGATGGAAAGAGCAAAAAAAGAAACCGCCCTCACGCCCGAAGAGCGTTTGCAGGCAGCCTTGGTGCCGGATTGGGAGAGGCCGTATAAATTGCCGGAGAATTGGTGTTGGACAACTGTTGGGGCAATAAACCAATATGAAGGTATTTCTGCCGATCCTACGAAAGCTAAAAATGAGACTTTTGAGTTATACAGCGTTCCGAGCAGCGCAGACAACTACCCGGAGATTGTACTCGGCGCTGACATAGGATCAGCAAAACAATCTGTCAAAAAAGGTGATGTCCTTCTCTGCAAAATCAATCCTCGGATAAATCGGGTCTGGAAAGTCTCAAAGTATACGGACCACTCTTTGCTCGCTTCGTCTGAATGGATTGTTATTAGAAATAGTAGGTTAATTTCCAATTACCTAATGTGGTGTTTGCGGTCACCATATTTTCGCGGGTATATGCTTTCAAATGTATCGGGCGTTGGCGGATCGTTAATGAGAGCACAGCCAAAATTTGTTCAGGGATACCCTATCCCAGTCCCTCCACTTGCTGAGCAGCAGCGCATTGTTGACCGCATCGAAAGCCTGTTTGCCAAGCTGGATGAGGCCAAGGAAAAGGCACAGGCCGTGGTGGATAGCTTTGAAACCCGCAAAGCCGCTATTCTCCACAAGGCCTTCACCGGTGAACTGACTGCGAAATGGCGAGAAGAGCACTACGCGACAGACAACACAGTTTTAATGGACATCAAAAACTATTCGTCTAGTTGGTCGGCCAAAGAAAAAGACTTATTAAGCAGAGAACAAGCCAAATCAGAGGTTGTAGTATTAGATAATGGACACGAATGGATTAGATGTACAATTGGCGCAGTGGGTAGAGTGACTAACGGAAGTACTCCGCTCAGGAAAGAACCTAAGTACTGGAGTGGGAAAATTCCGTGGATTAGTTCAGGTGAAGTTAGAAATAACATTATTGAAAGCAGCAATGAATGCATATCAGAGGAGGGATACGCAAATTCCTCTGTAAAGTTATTGCCTATCGGAACAGTCCTAATTGCAATGATTGGCGAAGGAAAGACGCGAGGGCAGAGTGCTATTCTCAATATAGAAGCAACTATTAACCAGAATATTGCAGCTATCGTTGTTGAACATAATTGTGTTTTGCCATACTACATTTGGTATTGGCTTCAGATGAATTATGCAAAAAATCGCGAAAAAGGCTCTGGGTCCGGCCCACAAGCGCTAAATTGCCAACGTGTACGAGAATTAGACTTTTTTGTTCCGAATCTGAAGGAGCAAAAGGAAGTCGTTAATATTTTACGAAAGGCCTTGGCGAAGGAACAACAGGCCAAAGAAGCCGCCGAAAAAGTCCTTGACCAGATCAAACTGATGAAAAAATCCATTCTCGCCCGTGCCTTTCGCGGTGAACTGGGTACGAATGACCCAAGCGAGGAGAGTGCGGTGGAACTACTAAAGCAAATATTTTAAAAGTGAGGTAAATACATGAGGATCCAAAGAGTTTCAATTAAAGAATTTAAAAACCTGAAAGGGTTTGATTGCATCTTTTCGGGATCCAATACTGCTGTATTTATTGGTAGCAATGGTTCCGGAAAGTCAAATCTTCTCGAAGTGATTACACGGGCATTTAGCAATGCTCAAAATGTCGCGTGCAGCAAGCCGCTTCCGCTCATTTCTCCGAAAGAAAGACCTGATTTGCAAGACTGTGTAATAGAGTATTCTGTCGCGGATACAAACTATACTTTAAAGTATAACTGCGATATGGGAGGTTTGTTTTTAAATGCAGATCCGGCTCTTAACAACCCGATCAGAGAGAAAATTGAAATCTGGTGTGACGACAAAGTTTTACCTCAGAGTGAAGTAAAAAAAGCCTTGCCTGATATTGTGCTGATATATTATGCAGGCGAAACACAGCGTCAAAAAGGGCTTGCTGAAACCACCTACGACACACTTTATGAGAGAAGGTTGATAAGAGCCAAAACCTCTGATTTGCCCGGTTTGCGGTATCTAGATTGCTATGATACGGGAGATTTAACTCTTTTATTGGCAGCTGCTTCTGCATACCAAGGAGATTATTATCGCGAGTTAATCGATCTTTTGGACTGTGGAGAAATTGTCCCGAAGTTTAGTCTCATATTGAGAAAACCTCCCAAAGGAAAAGGTACCGCTGATACATATTGGGGAGCAACTGGTTTTGTCAAGCATTTTCTGGATGATTTGCGTAAAGGAGTATCTGCAACAAGAGATTTAGACTCTCAGTATTTCATGTTTTTCAATAATTCCATTGAACTCAAAAAAGTATCTGCTAATGAATTTGATCTTTTTTCAAAGCTTAAGGCATTGAAGTATTATGGATATCTTGATCACGTTGGAATTGAATTCACGAAGCGCGATGGGGCGCACTTCTCAGCCTTGCGGTTGAGCGAAGGTGAAAAGCAACTTTCCTTATTGCTTTTGCTAACAGCATTTACGGCTAAAAATGAAGCTCTCTACCTGTTTGATGAATTCGATACTTATCTTCATTTAAATTGGCAAAAGGCGTTTTCCCAAATGTTACATGCTACTGATGTCGCTGGCCAAATGGTGATAACGACTCATTCTCCTGCAACGGTTGCTGGAATGCAGAGAAAAGATGTGTTTATTATGCATGATGGACGTTGCAAAAATGTGCCAAGTGAAACATACAACCGATCGCTTAATGAGATTATGGAAGAGCATATGTTGGTTTCGATGAGACCTGCCAAGTATAATGATCTAGTGCAGGAATTCAGAGAGGCAGTGATGCTTGGCAGAAAAGATTTGGCTGAAGAAGCTCTGATAAAAATTAGAGAGATTGTGGGTGATTCCGATCCGTTTTTTATTACGGCAAAGATTGCTCTGAATAGGATGAGTTGAAAATGAAATATATACATAAGAACCCTGAACCTATTGGGTTGAGTCAGTACAAACAGACCCCAAATGCTTCTTATATGGGCTTGAGGAAGAAAAAAGCATTATATCGTGCGGTAAAACTTAGTTTAGCTCAAGAGCAAGGGTTTATTTGTTGCTATTGTGGGAGACGTATATCTGGAGCATCCTCTGATACACAAATTGAGCATCTTTATGCAAAAGGAACTCCAGTTTACGATGAAATGCAATTAGACTATGAAACGAATTTACTTGCATGCTGTGATGGTGGTAAACAAGAGCGTAGTGGAGGTGCAATTCGCAAGGAAGACTTATTCTGTGAATCATTAAAAGGAAATACTATTCTTCCCGTTAATCCTTTATGTGTTGAGTGCGAAAATAAGTTTCTATTTTCCGATGATGGAGAAGTCATAGGAGTAAGTAAGGATGCAGAAGTAACAATAAAAATACTAAATTTAAATTCTCCTGTAATTAAAAACATGCGAAAATATGCAATAAATAATTACGCTCTTTATCCTATTACCGATTGGCAGGCAGAGTTGGACAGACTCGCGAACAAAGATTCTGACGGGCAATACGAAGAGTTCTGTTTTGTTTTGAAACAATACATAGAAACCTTTCATGCTTCCGAATTAAGACAAGTTGCAATGGTATAACAATAAAACAAACTTTAATTAATTATTTGAAAAAATAATGTGACCTGAAAGGAGTCTGCAATGGCATCAATATCATTTAAATATTTACAAGACAAACTGATTCTTTGTTATACTCCCGTAATTGGTCTCGATGATATTACAAAGCGCCTTGATACAGAAGATGGTGTTCCAATAAAACATACCTTTTGGGTGACAAAACATTTGTTGTGTAATGACGTTGAAGAAGATAATGATGGGGAAGAAACCTTGCACTTCCACATCGGAACGGTTGGCGAAGTATATACCCAACTTGATTCGGAAGTTTTTAGTACAGATCATTCTTTCTATTTTGGCGCTGGATTCAGCGTCCAATGTAGAATGGACGGGCGAAATAGCTCAGCTGAAGAGACGTAATAAGGACAATCAGTATGAAGAATACTGCTTTGCCGTTATATACTTTATAGAGCATTATCTTGCGATTTGATATATAAGCCAGACTCAAATGCATCTGCGCTTGTTCACTTTTTAAGTTAATTGAAAAGAAATTTTAGAGGCGCAGCCTTCGGAGAAATCCGTAGGCTGCGCCTCTTTTTGCGTCTTGATAGAAAAATTGAGAAATTTCTCGAAAACACCCTGCCAAATGGCACCCCTTATTCAGAGTAAGTGGAGGGACCTTTTGAAAAGTTGAGAGAATTTTTCAAATTACTTTGCCAAAATCTCAAAAAATTTCCCAATTGGTTAGTAGGAGGGGCACTTAAAAAATTTTTCTAAAACCCATTTGTTATTTACCCGAAAAGTTCCCAGTTGATTAGTAGGAGGGGTACTTAAAATTTTTCTTCAAAAAGCCATTTTATTTTTGCCTGAAAAATTCCCAATTAAGTAGTAGAGGGGGACGCAGAAAAATTCTCAAAAGTTTTTTCGTTCAAATCCGAAAAAAGTTCCCAGTTGGTTAGTGGAGAGGCTTTCAAAGGAAATTTTCAAAATTCCTTCGTACAAATCGAAAAATTTTTCCCAGTTGATTAGTGAGGGGGCCTATAAAATGCCTTTCTCGCTGGCTACCTATTGAGGGGACTGTCTCCCTGTGTACCTTGAAAATTGAATCGCCGCCTCCAAAGGATATGCTTCCGGCAAGTGACGCCACGACTTCCCGATAATTCAGGGTTCCCGCAAAATCGAAGATTTTGTGGGAAGAGGAGCAGCAGTGAAACGAATGAGCTTTCGCACGAGTACGGAAGCGAACGATATGGAACTTGCTGCGACGAGAGCGCACCAAAGAAGCCATACGCCGTGGTGAGACTCCGGGGCAGGAACGATGCGGATGAGCGGCAGCAAACAAAAACCGCCGCAGAAATGCGGCTTCAGAACAGACAAAGGAGGTTCAAACCTATGAAGAAAGGAGAGCTCAGAGAGCTTTATCAGATGATGTTTCCGGAATATCCGGACATCGTGACCGTCAAAGAGCTTCGGGAGATGCTGGGCATCAGCCGCAAGCTGGCCTACAAGCTGATCGACTATGGGTACATCCACGCCGTGAAGATCGGCACGACGCTGAAGATCCCGAAAATCAGCGTCATCAACTATGTGATGGAGAAGAAGGTGAAGAAAGTTGGATGAGATCAAGCGCCTGACGCCCGCCCAAAGGGCACGCTGTAACCGGCTGATCCGGAGGCTGTGCGCCAACTACGACGGTGGCAACTGTCTGCCGTTGGACGATGGCGAAGGCTGCGTGTGCGTGCAGACGATTTCCTGTTCGCTGCTGTGCAAGTACTTCCGGCGGGCGGTTCTGCCCGCCGACAAGGTACTCTGCGCCGACATTTACCGGCAGCGTACACGGACCTGCGAACGGTGTGGAAAGCCCTTTGCTCCCGGCAGCAACCGGCAGAAGTACTGCCCGGAATGCAGCCGCTCCATCCGGCGCAAGCAGAAGGCGGACTCGGCCAGACGGCGGCGCAGCATCGAACATTAAGCGTCTGGAAAGCCTTGATTTTCGGGGCTTTTTTGATAGCAGAGCGGGTGTGGGTGGGCGTTTCCATCCGCCCTCGCCAAAATCCACTTTTAACATTCTACAAAGGAGAATTCTATGGACAACAAACTGAAAACCGTGGACGCAGAGGCTCTGCTGTCCACGCCGATGAGCAAGACGATGTTCATCGTAGACGGCCTTATTTCGCAGGGTGTCAATGTCATCAGCGGTGCCAGCAAGATCGGCAAAAGCTGGCTGATGCTGTGGCTGGGGCTGCAGGTGGCGCAGGGAAATTCCGTTTGGGGTTTACCCACGCTGCAATGCGATGTGCTCTATCTGAGCCTTGAGGACACCCAGCGGCGTATCAAGGACCGGCTCTATAACCTCACCGACAGTGCCCCGGACAACCTGTATTTTGCCGTGACCTCCGGGCTGATCGGCGGCGGCTGGAGGAGCAGATCACGGATTTTCTGACCGAGCATTCCGCTACCAAGCTGGTCATCATCGACACGCTGCAAAAGGTGCGGGACTCCAAAGGCAGCACCGGAAAAGCGGGAATGTACGGCAACGATTACGATGACATTTCCTCCATCAAGCGCATTGCCGATGGCTTCAACATCGCCATTTTGCTGGTGCATCACCTGCGAAAGCTGCAAGACAGCGACGATCCCTTTAATGATGTCAGCGGCTCTACCGGTATCATCGGCGCTGCGGATACCAACTTTATTCTGCGCCGCAAGCGCAGCGGAAACGCCGCTACGCTGCTGGTCAGCGGGCGGGATGTGGAATATCAGGAACTGACCTTGCAGTTTAACGACCTTGTCTGGGAACTGGTGGAGCGCAAGAACAGCGAGGATATTCACAAGGCGGAGCTGCCGAAATTTCTGTTTCGGGTGGTGGACTTTATGGAGTGCCGCACCGAATGGGTAGGCACCGCCACGGAGCTGCTGACCGAAATGAAGGAGCAGGAGGTCACGCCCAATATGGTCACAAAGTATCTTGGCCAGTTCGCCTATGAGGTGCTGGAACCGCTGGGCATCGAGTACCGCACCAAGCGAACGGGAAAAAGCCGACTCATCAAATTTCTGCGCCGTGACGGCGATGACGCAAATGACGCCGGGATCGCTATATAAGGAAATCCCCGTCACAACCGTCATTGCCGTCACAAACCGAAGAAAGGGGGTGAACAAATGCGCAGCAAAAACTATGGGATCAATGTCCGTGTGACCGAGCAGGAGAAGCAGAAGCTGCTGGAAAATGCCCAGTTCTGTTCTCTGACGCTGTCGGAATACTTGCGGCGACTGGGGCTTGGAAAAGAGGTCAGAGCGGCGATCAGGGAGCGGGATTACCGCTTGTTTCGGATGCTGAACGGCCTGAAAGTGGAGCTCCCACAGCTTCAGGAAGAGGAAATTCTGAGCAGGCTGGAAGCAGTTTTGGATGAATTAAAGTAAGCAAGAATCACGCCTGCGCAGTCTAAGCGAGCAGACTGTTTTTACTCCTGTCGGAGCCAAACAGTGCCCCTGCCGCCGATGCCTGTGTCATCTTAGCGAGCAGTGCGCTTTTACTCCCGGCAGGGCCGGAGCGCAAAAGCACTCGTTAGGGCGTGCCCTAAAACCCCGAAAGAAAAAACTATGAAAGTGAGGACAACACAATGAGAAAATCGGATTTTACTTTACCCACGCTGGACGATCTGTTCTCCACGCAGGCGGAGCGGGACGATGCCAAGCTGGAGCGGGTGCGGAATATTCCACTGGCCGAGCTGCACCCGTTCAAGGGTCACCCCTTCAAGGTGCAGAACAACGAGGAGATGCAGCGGATGATCGAGAGCATCCGCAAGGTGGGCGCTATTACCCCGGCGCTGGCAAGGCCGCTGCCGGGCGGCGGCTATGAGCTGATCTCCGGTCACCGGCGGCTGGCGGCGTGTCAGGTGCTGGGCGTCGAGACGATGCCTGTCATCGTCCGGGAGCTGTCCGACGATGAAGCGGTGATTGCAATGGTGGACGCCAACTTGCAGCGGGAGACCATCCTGCCCAGCGAAAAGGCGTTTGCCTACAAGATGAAAAGGGATGCGCTGAATCATCAGGGTATGACTTCTCCCCAAGTTGGGGAGAAGTTACTAACGGCAGAAAAAATTGGCTTAGATGGCGGAGACAGCCGCAATCAGGTATTACGATATATCTGCCTGACCTACCTGATCCCCGAACTGCTTTCAATGGTGGACGACGGCAAGATCGCCTTCAACCCAGCGGTGGAGCTTTCCTACTTAGACTCGTATCAGCAGCGGGCGGTGCTGGACGCGATGGTGCTGAACGACTGCACCCCGTCCCACGCCCAGAGCATCCGCCTGAAAAAGCTGGCGCAGGAGGGCTTGCTGGATGACCAGATGATCTACGCCGTGCTGGCGGAGACGAAGCCCAACCAGCAGGAGCAGCTGAAATTCAAGCGGGAGGAGCTGCGGAAATACTTCCCCTCCGGCTACACCGAGGAGCAGATGCGCCGGGACATTATCAAGGGCCTGGAACTGCTGAAGCGGCAGAGAGAACGGAACCGGGACGCCCGCTGATTCGTACCGATACGGCTGCAATCAAACAATTCGCAGAATAGAGAGAACCCCAAACCGATGGTATACTGATACTGTCGGTTTGGAGTTCTGTTCTGCAAATAGAAAGAGACAGGAGGAAAACAAAATGGTAGCAGGACATTTGACTTTGAAAAACGGCAAGTATTATGCCGTGTTGAACTACAAAAACGCCGGAGGGCAGCGAAAAACGAAATGGATCTCGCTGGGGCTTTCCGAAAAGGGAAATAAGCGCAAAGCCGAGTCAGAACTGGCAAGGCTCCGAGCGGAATTTGAGCCGCCCAAAGAAGTGGGCGACCTGAGCAGTGATATGCTGTTCGCCGACTATCTGCTGGAATGGCTGGAGATCGCCAAGGGAAGGCTGGCCCACGCAACTTACGGTGCCTATCAAGGACTGCTGAAAAGCACCATCGTCCCTTATTTTCGCAAGAAGAAATTGACACTGCGGGAACTGGAAGCCCGACATTTGCAGATGTTTTATTCTGAAATGCTCAGGCGGGTCACGCCCAATACCGTTATCCATTATCACGCCGTCATTCACTCGGCACTGAAATATGCAGTCAAGACCGATATGCTGATCCAGAATGTGGCGGACAAGGTGGACCGGCCCAGAAAGAACAGCTTTCAGCCGGTCTTTCTCTCGGCGGACGAGATGCAGAAGATGTTTGAAGTTCTCCGGGGCACTAAACTAGAGCTGCCGGTGCTGGTGGCCGCCTTTTACGGCCTTCGCCGTGGCGAGGTGGTGGGCTTGAAATGGGACGCCATCGACTTTGAGCAAGGCACCATTTCCGTAAAGCGCACCGTGACCTCAACGATCATCGACGGCAAGTATCAGGAGTTTGAGCAGCAATCCGCCAAGACCAAGTCCAGCCTGCGCACACTGCCGCTCATCGGCAGCTTCCGGGAATACTTTATGCAGGTGAAAGAGGCACAGGAGCTGAACAAGCAAGTCTGCGGCAACTGCTACAACTATGAATACGACGGCTTTGTATTCGTGGACGAGCTGGGGGAGCGGATGCGGGTGGAGTACCTGACCAACGCATTTCCGAAATTTCTGGAGAGCCACGGTTTGCGCCGGATGCGCTTTCACGATCTGCGTCACAGCTGTGCCAGCTTGCTGCTGGCCAATGGCGTCCCCCTCAAGCACATTCAGGAGTGGCTGGGACATAGCGACTTTACCACCACGGCGAATATCTACGCCCACTTGGATTACAAATCCAAGATCACCTCGGCACAGGCGATGGAGACAGGGCTTGCCCTGCCGGAGGGCGGCGACTTCAGCAGCCGCTGGGGGTCGAACGGTGCCGGGGAGAACTTCTGATTTTCTCCCCTGAAAACCGAAGATCGTGCAGGCTTATCCTTTGGGCAAAAATAAAAAAGCCTGTAATCGGCGTGATTACAGGCTTTTTGTGGCGGAGAGTTAGGGATTCGAACCCTAGAGACCTTTCGGTCTACAGCATTTCGAGTGCTGCACCTTCGACCACTCGGACAACTCTCCGTGTCTATTTTCGTCCGGTTTTCTTTCCAGAAATTTGCTCAAAAATTCGTTGGAGAGAAAACAGGAGAGACGGCAAAAAATATTCGATTTTGAGATTTTCTGTGTTGAGGAATATCAAGGAGAATCAGGGGGACGAAATTCCCAGCTTCTGCCGAAATTTCGAGTCAGGGCCGTTATGACCACTTCGATACCTATCCATATATGCATTTTACGAATGCACGGATGATTATAACCAATCCCGCGGAAAAAATCAAGTCCGGCGGTACAATTTCCGTAAATTCTGTGCCTCCGGCGGTGGAATTTCCGCAGATTCTGTTGTATAGTATCTTTGTTCGCGCCGATTTGCGGCGCAAATACGCATAAAAAGGATACTTTTGCTGTGGACAATATGAAAAAAGAGGCCGAACGCGAGGCGCGCACCATGTGGGAATTCATCTGCACGTTCCTCAAATGGCTCGTTATCGCGGGTGTGACCGGCGGCATCGGCGGGCTGGTCGGCTCGGCCTTTCACCTGAGCGTGAACTGGGCGGCGACGTTTCGCGCCGCGCACCCGTGGCTGCTGTGGCTGCTGCCTGTGGGCGGCCTGCTGATCGCGGCCATTTACCGCCTGACCAAAATGGAAAACAAGAACACCAATGCCATCATCGACGCCATCCACTTCGGCGACAAGGTGCCGCTGCTGCTCGTGCCGGCGATCTATCTGTCGACCGTCATCACGCATCTGTTCGGCGGCAGCGCCGGTCGTGAGGGCGCGGCACTGCAGATCGGCGGCAGCCTCGGCTGCTACATCGGGCGGCTGTTCCACCTCGATGAAAAGGATATGCGCATCGCCACGCTCTGCGGCATGAGCGCCGTGTTCTCGGCGCTGTTCGGCACGCCGCTGACCGCGACCATTTTCGCGCTCGAGGTCATCAGCGTGGGCGTGTTTTACTATTCCGCGCTCGTGCCGTGCATCGTCGCCTCGCTTGCCGCGCTCGCCATCGCCAACGCCTTCGGCATCGCGCCGACACAGTTCACGTTTGCATTCGCGGCCGCGCCGAAGCTTCTGCTGCTGCGTGTGGCGGCGCTCGCTGCCGTGTGCTCGCTGATGAGCATCCTCTTTTGCGTGACCATGCACGGCACGGAGCGGCTGTTTTCCAGCCGCATCCCGAACACGTGGCTGCGCATCGCCGCGGGCGGCGGGATCGTGATCGTGCTGTCGCTGCTCGTCGGCACGGGGGACTACAACGGCGCCGGCATGGACGTCATCACCCGCGCCATTGAGGACGGAAAGGCGGCGCCCGATGCGTTTTTCTGGAAGCTGCTGTTCACCGCCGTCACCATCGGCAGCGGCTTCAAGGGCGGCGAGGTCGTGCCGACGTTTTTCATCGGGGCCACGCTTGGCTGCGTGCTCGGCAGTCTGCTCGGCATCCCGACGGGGTTTGCCGCGGCGCTCGGGCTCGTGTGCGTGTTCTGCGGCGCGGTCAACTGTCCGATCGCCTCGGTCATCCTCAGCATCGAGCTGTTCGGTGCGGGGCAGCTCGTGTATTTCGCGCTCGCGTGCGGCGTCGCCTATATGCTCTCGGGCTATTTCGGCCTCTACAGCAGCCAGAAGATCCTCTATTCCAAGCTGAGAACGGAATTTATCAACATCCACGCGAAATAAAATGCAAGCGCCATGCCCGGACACGAAACGTG